>Ga0304728_1000147_pt1 | contig 56675 bp, 45 predicted proteins | sample C_130625_MF_Meta_FD_190476 | JGI IMG/M metagenome (GOLD analysis project Ga0304728, IMG submission 190476) | Freshwater microbial communities from Lake Croche, Canada to study carbon cycling - C_130625_MF_MetaG (v2) (version 2) | ecosystem: Environmental > Aquatic > Freshwater > Lake | place... | reverse complement strand
ACTTGTATTGATTACTCCTTGTAAGGTGTTAGAAGTTGTATTTGTATAATTAGATGAATAGTTAGAAGCTGTAATATTACTGGCATTGATTACTCCTTGTAAGGTGTTAGAAGTTGTATTTGTATAATTAGATGAATAGTTAGAAGCAGTAATATTACTGGTATTGATTACTCCTTGTAAGGTGTTAGAAGTTGTTGTTAATGATATTATTGTTGAATATGATGTAAAATCAATTAAATTATTATTACTATAAATACTATTTGCATTTAAACTACCTGCAACATTTAAATTATAAGATGAAGTATCAGTTGTTCCTATTCCAACATTACCATTAAAATAACTATTACCCGCAACATTAAATTTTGTAATAAAATTTGTAGTTCCAATACCTATATTTCCCAAAACTGTTAAATTACTATTTACAACTCCACCAGCTGATATTTTAAGATAGTTTGGATCATTTCCTGTTGTTGAATAATAAAGAAGATTTTTATTAAATAAGCTTGTTATATATAATACACTTGCTGATTGATCGCGGCAAAAAATTTGAAATTCAACCATTGCCAGAGATGTTGAATTTACATCTCCTCCTATAAGTTTATTGAATACGAATGCTATATATAAATATGGAGTTACAAATAATTCAGGTATTAGTTTTTCAAAATAACCATTTAAAAAATCATTTGAAGTTAAACCGGTTGTATTATTAGAAGCATAAGTTATTTCAGTAAAAGTAGAACCATCACTTGACCCAAAACATTTCCATAAAGAAGGATTTCTTGAAAAAGTAGTCAAAAATGGATAAATACGAATTCTAGATAAAACTAAAGCAGTTGGAAGTTTAATTATAAGCCAATCACCATAATAACTATTTATAGAATTGGTAGTTCCAATATAAGTTCCAATAGTATCTATGTAATTATTATTTCCCCAACTTCCAAAATTATCATCATTAATAACATAATTAAATAAAAAATTCTTATTTTGTTGTGTATCAGATGTATAAATAGTATAATTACCAGCACCATATTCACCTGAAGATATTGAAATAGTTTCAGTAGAAACATTATTCAAACCATTTATTGAAGTTAAAGAATATGAAGAACTATCATAAAGTCTAGGTGGATATTGTCGTTCAACTTTTCCAAATAATTGATTTGTCGTAACATAAGAACTGAAATCAATAGGAATACTATTACTAGAAAAAGATAATACATTTAAACTACCAGCAACATTTAATTTATATGAACTAGGATCAGAAGTTCCAATTCCAACATTTCCTAAAAATATATTAGATTGATTTGAATTAGTTTGATTTAAAAAACCTGAAATAAAAGTATTTCCAATAACATTTAAATTTGATGAAGTTAATGATGTTGAAAGTTCATTGCCTTTATAAATAAAACTGGAAGGAACAGTTAAATTAGATGATGTTAATGATGTATTAATACTTCCTAATAAATTATTTGAAGCAGAATTTGTATAATTTGATGAAAGATTATAATTATCATTAATTTTTATTGATAATAAATTGGAAGTATCTTTAGTAAAATTACACGATCTTGTTTCAAGATCAGATAAAGTAAAAATATTTAATTCTATAAAATTTGATAAATCAGATCTATATTGATTTGATAAATTATTAAAATTATCATAAATTTTAAATGTTAATAAATTGGATGTATCTTTTGTATAGTTAGAAGATTTTAATTCATTATCATTAATTTTTGTTAATAATAAATTGGATGTATCTTTAGTATAGTTAGATGATCGTTGATCAACTTGATAAAGTCCAAATTGAGTATCATTAATTTTAGATGTTAATAAATTGGATGTATCTTTTGTATAGTTAGAAGATTTTAATTCATTATCATTAATTTTTGTTAATAATAAATTGGATGTGTCTTTAGTATAGTTAGATGATAGTTGATCAACTTGATAAAGTCCAAATTGAGTATCATTAATTTTAGATGTTAATAAATTGGATGTATCTTTTGTATAGTTAGAAGATTTTAATTCATTATCATTAATTTTTGTTGTTAGTAGTATTCCATTTTCATAAATATTACTTGCATTAATACTGCCATTAATATTCAAATTGTAACTTTGAATATTTGTGGTTCCAATTCCTATTTTTCCCATAAAAATGTTTGATTGAGCAGAATTAGTTTGAAATATATAGCCAGAAGCAGTAATATTATTATTTGTATTTAAATTATTAACGGTTAATGTACCTGAGAAAGATGCTTGATCAGCTGCGCTACCGCTACCACCACTAATTTTTAAATAATTTGGATCTGTACCAGTTTTTGAATATTGAGGTAAAATAGAATTAATGAGAACATTAGAAGAAATATAAATAGGATTGATTGAAAGAATTTCTCGCCCAAATAGTCCAATTTCTGTTAAAGTTAAAACATTATCAGATCCGACTAGTTTATTAAATGTAAATCCAAAAAAAGAATATGAATTATTAAAATTATTTAATAATATTTGAAATGATGTTATTCCTCCTGAAGTCACATAACTTGAAGATGTTAAAGCAGTTGTATTATTAGAAGCCAATGATATTTCAATAAAATTTATACCATCTTTAGATCCATAACATTTCCATAGTGCAGGACTTTTTGAAATATTTCCGGAATTGATGTAAAAAATTATTTTTGATAAAAAAATAGGATTTGGAAGTTTTATAATTATCCAATCACCAAAATAATCAGGAGTAATATAATTACTGCCTATATAAGCACCATTCAAATAATTTCCGAAATTCCAACTACTTATTAAATCAGACGAAGTTGTATTATTATTAAATAAAAATTTCTTATTATAATCACTCAAACTATTGTTAAAAGAACTTGATGAATAAATAGTATAAATACCATTACCTGAAGTTGTTCCTGAAAGTGTGATTGTTTCTGTATAAATCGATGATTGATTTAAATATGAAATTATGGTTTGCATAGATGATCCATCATATAATCGAGGGGGATATTTGATTTCAGAAGTATAGTTGAAATCATATACAAGATTTGATGTCACATAAGAATTGAAATCTAAAATTATCCCATTACTTGAATATGCAAGTGAATTTAAAATTCCATAATTATCAATTTTATAAATAATTTTACTAGATGTTCCAATGCCAATATTGCCAGCATTATAAAAACTTCCAGAATTATTAATATTAATAGAATTGAGATTTGAAGTTATCAAATTGCAATTAGCAATTATATTAGATGATGATATTATTAAACCTCCAACAAATAAACTTTTATCTAAATTTACATTACCATTAAAAAAATTATCATTTGTTCCTATTTGAGTTATTGCATTACTAAAATATAAATTAGAAACATATATATTACTAGTATTGATGTTTGAATTAACAGTTAAAAAATCTGTAGTTATATTACTTTTATTTGCATCAGCAGTTACAAAAATATTAGTAATATCGTGACCATTCAAACTAATAGAATTGGCATTAAATGACCCATTAACTGATAGTGCAAAACTACCACCGGTTATTATATTATTTATTGATACTGCTGGATCATCCTGCCAAGTTGTATCCTCCGTAAAGTTCATATTCTATTTATATTATTAAAATAAAAAATCGGAGATTATACAACTTATACTTACATTATTTGTTTTGGATACAACTGAAATATAGTTATAATTTGTTGTTTTCAATAAGCAAATATCACCTGCAGTAATTTTATTAAGATAGTAATTGCTGGGAAATCCAATAGCACAGATATTAATAGAAGGATATGAACTCATATAAACATCGTATTGTAAAATGTTAGGTGGTTTATTTGCAACCATTGTTGTAAAAACACCCAATGTTGAAAAACATTTTATATTAAAAATTCTATAATTACTCATATCAATCATATCATATTTATTTCTAACATAAGTCGAAATATTAATATCGTGTTTATAATAAGTTTCATTATTTAAAATGATTGGTGTATTGCAAATAAATTTAAATCCAATCTTTTTCTGTAAATTAGGTTGATTATTCAAAAAATCTCCTGTTATTAAATATTGAGATGCATTTGCAATTGATAAATATTTATCACTTAATTTAACCCCGTTTTCAATTATATCTTCACCAGATACAACAGAATTTGATGAATATATTGATCCATTTACATTCAGACGATATGAAGGTGAGCTTTGAGTTCCAATACCTATATTACCTGAAATTGTGCCTCCATTTGAAATTGATAAATATTTTTGAGATAATGCAATTCCATTTTCATAAATACTATCACGTGTATAAATAGTTCCATTTACTGATAATTTATATGCAGCAGATGCATTAATGCCAATACCTAAATTATTTGTGATTGTTAAGCTTGTTTTAATTGTTCCACCATTTAAAGGAAGATAAGTTAAAGTTGCATTATTAATAGTCAAATATTTATCAATCAAATTTGTCCCAGCTTCATTAAAATTTCCAGAACAAATAATATTATTAGAGGAAAAGATAGAACCATTTGCATTTAAGCGATATGAAGAAGAACTTTGTGTTCCAATTCCTATATTACCTGAAATAGTTCCACCATTTAAAGGAAGATAAGTTAATGAGGCATTATTGATAGTTAAATATTTATCAATTAAATTTATCCCAGCTTCATTAAAATTTCCAGAACAAATAATATTATTAGAGGAAAAGATAGATCCATTAACATTTAATGGAAATAAAGATGAAATATTTGTATTGATGGCAATTTTTGAATAAATAATTAAATTTGATGTAAATAGATTTGATGTAAATAGATTTGATGAATTTGAAAAATTAATTGAATTGATACCGCCAGTAAAATTTATATTTCCTGAAAGAGTGCTATTTTCAGTTAATTTTAAATAAGTAGGATCTGTTCCAGTTTGAGAATATAATAATAATCGTGAATTTAATGTTGCATTACTAACATAATTATTTGAAATAAAATTTGAAGTTAAATAATTATTCAAGCTTGAATTTAATAATGATGTTGTTGCATATGAATTAAAGTCAATGGCTATATTATTGCTATAAATTTCAGAAGCATTAAAATTGCCTTCAACATTAAGTTTATAGATTGAATTAATTAGAGGTGATCTATTTGAACCAACATTTAGATTAAAAACATTAATATTAGATGAAAATAAATTAGATGAAATTAAATAATTTGAGATATTTATATTACTTGTATTCAAATTAGAGAAAGTTGTTAATCCATTTACATTACCACCAGTATTTACATTCAAATAATTCAAATCTAATCCTGTTTTTGTGTAATCAGCAATAGAAGAATTAAAAGATGTTATTGTTTGATAGGTATTACTAGTATAAGTTAATGTTGGATATAATAAAAACTTTGCATCAATATCAGTTTTTATAGCATATGAATTAAAATTAATAATGACACCATTTATATATAAATTACTTGTATAAATATTTTTAATATTATTAATATTTGATGTAAAAATTGTTGGAGTAATAATTGAATTTAAGACATTTAAATTATTTGAAGTTAAAATATTATTTACATTCAAAATATTTGATATATTTATATTACTAGAATTCAAATTAGAAAAGGTTGTTAATCCATTAACTTTTCCTCCAGAATTTACATTCAAATAATTTAAATCTAATCCTGTTTTTGTATAATTAGCAATAGAAGAATTAAAAGATGTTATTGTTTGATAAGTATTACTTGTATAAATTAATGTTGGATATAATAAAAATTGTTCATCAATATCTGATTTAATTGCATAAGAATTGAAATTGATGAGAATATCATTATTATAAATATTAGTTGCATTAAAATTACCATTAACATTAAGACGATAAATATTAGAAGCCGCAATTCCAATTCCTACATTTGAATTAATAGTCAAATTACTTCTAATAATTCCTCCACTATTTGATAAATAAATATTAGAGGCTGTTGAAATTGTTAAATATTTATTAATTAAATTTACACCACCTTCATTAATACTTGTAATTGCATAAATAATATTAGAAGAGAATATTGAACCACCTACATTTAATCTAAAATTTGGAGAAATAACAGCACCTCCTAATGCAAGACTTTCAGATATAATTACATTTCCTGTAATTGTTCCTCCTGTATTTTTTGATAAATAATTATTTGCAGCATCTGAAATAGATAAATATTTTAAAGATAAATTAATTCCATTTTCTTGAAATTTATTTGCATTAATAGTTCCAGTAGAACCAACATTACCATTTATATATAATAAATTTCCTTGAGTATCTGTTGTATTTATACCAACAGAACCATAAATATTACCACCATTATTTTTAAAATAAGTTGAATTTGCATTTGTAATAGATAAATATTTGTCTGAAAGCAATGTTCCATTTTCTTGAATAGCATTTGTAAATATAGTTCCTGTATTATATATATTTCCATTTACATTAAATTTTGAGGTAAAAATAATTCCAACAGAAAAGCCAACATAAATATTACCACTATTCATATTATAAATATTATTATTGGTGTCAATATTCCAATTATTAACATTTTTTAAATTTGGTTTATTAATAATATTATTATAATCAACATTACTTATTAAAGATCCATCTCCAATAAAATAATTTGCATAAATATTAGAAGTTGCATTAATATTAAGTGTATTAATTCTACCATAGACATCTAATTTTACATCAATTCCATTATTAATATTAACTCTAGTTGTGCCAATTCCTATACAACCTGGATAAGAATAATAGATATTATCAGAATTTAAATCATCACTTTTCCAGGTAGATGTTTGATTGCTAATGTATCCAACAATTAAATTTGATAATAAATATTGATCTGTGCTTGCATTTATTAAAACTGCCTGATCTAAGCTAATAGTTTGATAATATTGATCAATTGATAAAGGATATGTGAATGTTACATTTCTATTTAATTTTTGATTTAATTGGCTAACAGTTGAATAATTGGCTAATGTATTATTAAATAATGTTTTAGTTATATATAAAGGTTCAATCCTATATTTTGCAAAAAATTCTATTCTTGTTAATTGAAGAGTTGTTCCTGGATTTAAAAAACTAAAAATTAATTTATTAAAAACAAATGCATAATATTGGAATTGTGTAGTTCCCATTTCTACCGTTTTTTGATAATATAGTAAAGTATCATTAAAAAATATATATGAACTTCTATTTAATTGTATATCAGAAGCAATAGAAGCATCAGAAATATAAGTCCATTGAGTAATAGCTGTTCCATTATCATTTGCAGCAAAACAAACCCAATTTCCAGGAGCTGAACTTATTTTATTATTTAAAGCATAAAATAAAAATTTAGTTAGAATTACAGGTTGATTAAATTTAAAAATTATATAATCTCCATAATAAGCTTTATTAAATCCTGCAACACTAGTACCAATATTATAAAATGAACTATATTTTATTCCAGCTGAAACACTAGAAGAGTTAAAAACACTATATAAACCTTGATAATTATTTTCACCCCAACTTATATAATATGTTGGATTTGCTGTTTGATAATTAAATAATAAATATTTGTTTCCATATCCAGAAGAAGTTGATGAATATAATTCATATAAAACAGATGTTGTATTATTATTCACAAGAATATCTTCAGTTATTATTTCTTTTATACCAAAAAATGAAGAATAATAAGTTAATAAAACTGGAGGAGGAGGAGTATTATTAATAAGATCAGTATAAGGATATCTTTTTTGACTTGTATAAACTGCATTTTCCTGAGATAAAACTCTTGAAATCGTATCTTCTAAATAATTTGTTGTTTGGGCAATTGAAGTATTAACATATAAAATTGTTGAATATAAAGTTGATACAGTATTTGATGTTATATAAGGAACTAAACTTGTATTTATTAAACTTGTAATATTTACAGATGTTAATATTTGTTCATTATTTTGAAATAATTTGATTGCATTAAGATTACCATTAATATCAATCTTATAAATATTATCAGTATTTGTTTTATTTATACCTATATTACCATTGGCATTAATATTGATACTATTATTTGGAGCATTTTTATTTATAGATAATTGATTATTCCAAATTAATGTTTGTCTATTAAATGTTCCAAAAATAAAATTATTATTAGTATCATAACCCATTTTTAAATTATTGTCATTATATGTAATTATGAAAGATGGATTAATAGTTGAGCTTGAAGAATTACCAATATGAAGATCTGCAATAGGATTTGTAATATTTAAAGCAATTCTATTAAGACAAATAATTTGATTTGGATTAATAATATTAGCTTTAATTATTCCATCTGAAGTAATATTTCCAGTTGTATAAACAGAAGCACTTTTAATATCACCAGTATCTATCGATCCTGTTTTTATAGATGGTGTAGTGATATTTGTATTTACTTTTAAATTATTAGTTATAATATTAGTTGATGTTAAATTTGTTGATGTAATAGTAGGAGAAGATAATGAAGTATTGATAATTAAAATTTTTCCATTTATATTAGTTGCTGTTAATGTTAAGGTATCTATTATCCCACTTGCTTTTATATTTGTATTTGCAATGATATTATCACAAGTAATATTACCATTGCAAATAATAGAACCAGAATTATTAATATCAGTTGAAGTTAATGTTATGATATTAGCTGTTGAGGTTATTAAATCAGTAGAATTTAATGTTGATGTTGATATGGATAATGAATTTATATCATTTGAAATATTAAGAGATAATCCGGTTATCAAAGTTGAAGAATTTATAATTTCAACATCTATTGTTTTTCCATTCAAATAAGTAAAATATATATTTTTAGCAGTTATCAAATTAGAGGATATTAAATTTAGAGTATTTATTGAAGTCAAAGATCTTAAAGCATTTGTAGTTAAAGTTGAATTTATAATACAATTAGATGTTTGAATTAATGAAGAAGCAGTTAAATTATTAAGATTAATATTTTGAAAAGTTCCATTATTAATAGCTGTAATATTATTTGCAATAATATCATTATTTGTTTTTATATTTCCATTAACTAAAAGTTGATTTGAATTATCTGGATTTGTTCCAATGCCAATATAACCACTACTATTTAAAATAAGTAGATAATTTCCTAATATAAAATTATTATTATTATAACTAATATTAAAAGTATTAAGATTAATTTGACCGTTTAAAGTTATATTTGAATTTATATTTAAGGAATTGTTAAAACTCACATTACCAGAATTATTAATAATTAAGCAATTACTGGGAGCAGATTGTTGAATAATAAAAGAAGAAACCCAATTATTATTATTTAAATTTCCAATAATAAAATTAAAATTATTATCAAATCCAAATTTTAATATTCTGGTATTTTGAACAGTTGTTTTTGATATAATTAAAGATCCATCATTTGCATTTAGATTATCTAAAGAAAATGAAGTTGAACCAATATGAACTGAACCTAATGGATTATTTGTTCCAATACCTAATTTAAAATTATTTGTAAAAATATTACTTCCAATTTTATTTAATCCAATTGAATTGAATAAATCAATTCCTATTTCATTTGTTATAATATTAGATGTTAATGGAAACAGAAAACTTAATCGATTATTTTTAATATTATTATAATCTAAATTTGTAAGATCAACAGGTTTCATATTATTGATGCTATTAGAAACATAAGTATAGGAAGCTAGTCCATTTGTTCCAAGCCAATTAACAATATTAATATCATTTATCAAAATATTACTAGTTAGGCGAGTTTCTTTATTAATATTAACATTTTCTATAATATTAATTGTTCCATCATTATTAATTACAAGAGAATTTTCCGGTGCATTTCTATGAATTTTAAATTGTTCTTTAAAGAAATTATCATTTTCAAGAACTTCATTATGATTATTATCATTTCCAAAACTAAAATAATTATCATTATTAGTCATTTTAAATTTATTTATATTATTATCGATTATGATGGCTGCATTATTATTTTTAATATGAAAACTTTCAATAGGTTCATTTGTTCCAATACCAATTTTATTAATGGTTGTATATATATTTGATGTTTGATTAATCCATCCAGACTTTGAAAAATCAACAGAAATATTACTATCATTATTTAAAATAATTCCTGATTGTGGAATTAATTTTGTTTGAAAATTTGAATTGATTTCATCTTTATAATAAAATGCATTACTTGAAATTGAAATATTACTATAAGGCAAATCATTTATATTCTCTGGAATTATCTTTGTTAAAATTAAAGGATCTGCAAATACAACTCTATTAACAGTAATATTATCATTATCAATATTTTTAATATTCTGACCTTTACCATATAAAATAGTACTTTCATTTAAAGTATTAATACCACCTCCTCCTAATTTTAATTTTCCTGTTGAGTTTAACATGTATTATTATTACAAATCATAGATATTATTAAATAGTTATATAATATTAAAAGTAATATTTATAGTAATTTTAGAAGTAAAGCAGCCATTGCATTATAATTATTATTTCTTTCAATTGATAATAATGGTTTAACTTCTTCTTTTTCATAGTCATCATCATCACTATCATTATATTCAAATATTTCAATCAAATTATTATAATATGAATTATTATTAAATTCATTATGAATTTCTTTATTTTTTATTTTCTTAACTTCAATCAAAGTTTTATTTAATTTCAATGATTTTAAAATATTGAAATAACATAATAATCTCTTTTTGTTTATAAAATCAATATAATAATATTTGGTTGAAGATGTATTTAAGGAGGGTTTTATTAGATTTAGATGAAAATAAAAGATTAAAATAATATAATAATCTCTTTTTATTTATGAAATCAATATAATAATCTTTGGTTGAAGATGTATTTAAGGAGGGTTTTATTAGATTTAGATGAAAATAAAAGATTAAAATAATATAATAATCTCTTTTTATAAATAATTTTAATTTTTATTTTCTTTATGTTTCATAAATTTTTCATGAATAAGAAATTGTAAATATTCCTAACGATAAAAATTGAAGATATCAATAGGATATGATTTATTATTATTGGCGGTAATTATAATAGGTTTGAGAAAATTAAAATTATATATATTATAAAAGATGCGTTTATTATTTGGACAATGATAGATATTCAAATAATCATCATTAATATTTATTTTCTGTCGATAGCATAAACAAACATTATATTTAAAATTCTTACAATATTTGATTGATGATTCATAAGCCTGTTCATCAAATTTAAAATCATAATTTCTATGATGATTTATAAAATATTTAAATATTTTTGATTGAATTTTATTATAAATCATAATTTCTTCATTGTCTAATGCAACAAAATTATTCATATTATAATAAAAAATGATATTTAATTCTAATGAAAATAATCAATATGGACAATAAAATTGAGGATGTAATTAATCAATATATTGATATTTTAATTTATGACATTCATATTAAAAACTATGAATTAAGAAAAAATAAAACAGATGTTCAAATCGCAGACATAATTTTCAAAGATTATTATGATAATAAATTCAATGAATTTAAATCAAATATCCAAAAAGCAAAAAAAATTTATAATAAATGATTATTTTGTTGTTGATCCAAATCCTCCTTCGTTTCTTTCTGTTTCTGTCAGATCATCCGACCTGACTTCAAATAAATCAGCGGAAATTTGTTTTCTAATAAGAAGTTGGCAACATTTGAATGGAAGTTGAATATCTGGTGCATCATCGCAGATTTTTGTCAATGCAATCATTAGATTTCCTCGATAATTATTATCAATAATTCCAATGCTATTTGCTAGAATATATCCAAATTTACTAATTGAACTTCTTGGCACAATTTCAGTATAATAACCTTCATCAATTTCAATTTTAATACCTGTATCATATAATGCAGTTTTTGAATTAAAATCCTTAATTTTTTTAATAATTGTCAAATCATATCCAGCATCATCTTCAAACGCCTTCGAAGGAATTACAGCATCTTCATCAGTCTTATAAACTTTAAGGGTTGGTTTATCATTATTGAAAGAAACTGATAATTCAATATTTTTATTATAAATTTTGTGCATAAATGAAATAATGTTTTTAATGAAAATAACACTACTACTATTATAAAGGTCATTTGTATTATAATCAATAATATAATCATCTTTAATAATTTCAATAATAGGTTTGAGATTATCAGTAATAAGCAAGAAAGAACTATTAAAATTACTTTCATAAACTCCGCGAATGAAAAGAAGTTTGCATTCTTCAGAGAAATTGGGAAAATTAAGAATAGAATTATCAATAATTTCTTTTATATTATCATTCAATGAAATAATACAATTATCATTATATTGTGATGAGATAATAGAATATGATTTAAGAAGTTTAATAATTTTTTTGTTTTTAATAGAAAGTGCGATATTATATTTATGAACTAGACCAAGAATAAAAGCTTTTTCATTAGTATCAATAGTTCTTAAATAATCATCCATTTTTATTAATATTAATATGACTTATTTTTAAATTCATTTTTTATTTTTGATTTTAATTATCCAAAGGACTATCAGTAATCATCATACCACAATATTTAACAGGACTATTTTTATAATCATATTTCTTATAAACACCAATATTAATAGCTTCTAATAATAATTCTTTGAAGAATTCCCAGAAAGGGGCATCATGTCCAATAGTTTCATTTCCAATATGACTTAATTCATGAATACAAACAAAAGTTAGATCATTTATATCAACTAAATTATTATCAGTTCTTAAACATAGAACAATTTCTTCACCTTTATTTACTGTATAACTCGTATAACTAGGATTGTCAATTCCTTCTCTTAATGCATCTGATTTAAAATTGCTTTTCAATCTTATAACTTTAGAATTAGATGGATAAGTTTTATGCATATGATCAACTAACATAATTAATCTTTTTCTAATATTTGCAATTAAATCAGCTGCGGCAGCTGCATCATCTTTAATTTGCACATCATAATTTCTATTGTCTATTTTAGAAACAACAGTTTCGATGCTACTGTAATATTTATATTGATAAAATAAAAAAGCTAAAACAATGAAAAGAATAATTATCGCGGCATTATTTAAATCCATTTCCTTCTAATATAAAAAATGATATTATTAATATAAAAATTAGAAAGTATAATATTACTATATGACAAAAGAATTAACATCTACTGATACGGAAATTATATATCAGATCAGTGATTGGTTTATTCCAGAAAATGATAAAATTCAATTTGATATGGAAGAAGAACCGCGAGAATATACAATTAATATTTATGGAAAAAATAAAGATGGTGTTAGTATTTGCACAAAAGTTGTCGGATTTAATCCTTATTTTTATGTGAAACCTCCTGAAACTTGGGAAAGTCTTAGTGATAAGGAATTTAAATCAAAGGTTCAAAGCCTTCAAATAAAATTGCTTGAAGATAGTTATGATGCAAAATTTAAAACTAAGATTACAAAGAAATTAATAATAGGCAGAAATTATAAAAATCATTTATGTAAATTGGAAATTGAACGCAAGAAAGATTTCTGGGGATTTACGAATAATAAGGAATTTAGATATATAAAGATAGTTGTTAAATCTCTTAAATTGTTTAATGATTTGAAATATTATTTTCAAGATAATAAAGAAGGATTTGTATTATATGAAAGTAATATTGAACCTTTCTTAAAATTTATTCATATTCAAAATATCAAGCCTTGCAGTTGGATTAAAGTTAATAAATATTCTTTAGAAAATGCACCAGATACACGAAGTGATTATAATATTACTGCGAATTGGTCTGATGTTATTCCTATTGATAATAATAATATTGCCCCTTTCGTTATAGCATCTTTTGACATAGAATGTTCTAGTTCTCATGGAGATTTTCCAGTTGCTATTAAGAATTATAAGAAACTTGCTCAAGATTTATGTTTATTGGCAAAGATGAATTTAGATGATAAAAATCTAATTTCTAATATTATCAAAGCATTTAATGAAGAGGTTATTTTAACACCTATTTATACTATAAATAGATTATATTCAAAAACGCCATTAACTAAAAATCAAATTGCGAGATTATATGAAAGAGAAATGGATATTCGATTTATTTTAAATAAATTCAAATCACTTCAAATTGCTGATGATGAAATCGAGGAAGATGAAGAAGATAATAAGGCTGTGAAAATGTCAGTAAAAGAGGCAAATGAAATTGAAGAAGCTTTGAATAGTCGATTATGTGAAATATTGCCTGAATTAGAGGGTGATAAGATTATTCAAATTGGAACAACTATTCATAAATATGGCAGTGATGATATTACTTATAAAAGTCTGATTTCATTAAATGACTGTGATGATTTCGAAGGAACAACTGTTATTTCTTGCAAAACAGAAAAAGAATTATTATTGAAGTGGAAGAATGAAATTATTAAAATAAATCCTGATATTATCATTGGTTATAATATCTGGGGTTTTGATATGGAATATATATGGAAACGAGCTATTGAAAATGATGTAGAAAAGAAATTTGCGCGAGGATTTGGAAAAACAATTGATCGTGATATGAAAATGATTGAACAACAACTATCGTCGTCAGCATTGGGAGACAATACATTAAAAATGTTTGATATGGATGGTATCGTTACAATTGATCTTTTGAAAGTTATGCAAAGAGATCATAAATTAGATAGTTTTAAATTAGATAATGTAGCATCTATTTTCATTGGTTCAAAAAAAGATGATTTGAAGCCAAATGAGATTTTCGAGAAGTTTAAGGGAAATTCAGCAGATAGATGTGTGATTGCTAAGTATTGTATTCAGGATTGTGTTTTAGTAAATAAGCTATTGCATAAATTGAAAATTATTGAAAATAATAGTGGTATGGGTAATGTATGTTTAGTTCCTTTGAATTATTTATTCAGACGAGGACAAGGCATTAAAATTTATTCTCTCATTTCATATGAATGTATGAAGAAAGGATTTGCAATTCCAACAAAGAAATATGTTATTAATGATATTGATATTGATGGTTATGAAGGAGCAATTGTTTTAGAACCAAAAGAAGGTATTTATTTAGATGAGCCTATTGTTGTCTTTGATTATGGATCTTTATATCCGTCTTCAATGATTTCTCGTAATTTATCTCATGATACTTATATTATTGATGAAAAATATATGAAAATTGATGATCCAAATGTTGAATTTATATCTGTCAATTATGATTTATATGAAGGAACAGGAGATAAAAAACGAAAGGTAGGAATTAAAACATGTAAATTTGCGAAATATAAGGATGGAAAGAAAGGAATTATTCCTGAAATTCTGACAATGTTATTAGATGAAAGAAAGAAAACTAGAAGCAAAATTGAAAATATAACTATTATTAAAAATGATGGGACTGAGATTATAGGAAATATTAATGATGAAAATGATGGGGAAATAACGGTTAATCATAAAATTAAGATAAAGATAACTGAAATTAAAGAAATTAAAGAAACTTATAATAAATTTGAAAAAGATATATTCGATGCCTTACAAACAGCTTATAAGCTTACTGCAAATTCTTTATATGGTCAAATAGGAGCCAAAACATCACCTATTTATCTTAAAGATATTGCTGCATGCACTACTGCTACAGGAAGAGAGATGATTATGATGGCTAAAGAATATGTAGAGACTAATTATAATGCAGATGTAATTTATGGCGATAGTGTAATGCCATATACTCCTCTTACTTATAAAATTGATGAAACTATTAAAATTACAACATTTGATAAGATTGGTTTGAATAATTATGATAATGATAATAATCATTGGAAAGATTATAGAGAATTTAAGAGTGATGAAAAAGATCGTTATAATAAGGAGCAATATATTCCTGATAATAATATGAAAGTTTGGACACAAAAAGGGTGGGCAAAAGTTAGAAGAATTATTAGACATAAGACAATAAAAAAGATTTATAGAATATTGACAGCGACTGGATTAATTGATGTTACAGAAGATCATTCATTGTTAGATAATAATGAAAAAATAATCAAGCCATCTAAATGTAAGATTGGGCAATTACTATTACATTCAAAGCCAGATATTAATAATTATGAAATGAAGGAAATTGAGGGATTTGATCAAACATTAATTGAAGGAAGAATAAGAGATATTCAAAATCAGGAACAGGCACAAGAATATTTCGTAATATTAGAGCAATTGGGATATAATGTAATAATTGATTATAATAATAATAATTATATTCTTCATTATACGAAGAAACAAATAAAAGAGACTGGAATAATTAAGAAGGAAATATTATTTGATAATTATGATGGTTATGTTTATGATATAGAAACTGAAATTGGAGTATTTCATGGAGGAATTGGACATTTGATATTAAAGAACACAGACTCCATTTTCTGTAAATTTCCATTGAAAGATGAGGAAGGAGAATTGATATTCGGAAAGTCTTCATTGCCAGTAGCTATTAAAGTTGGAAAATCAGTGGAGAAAAACATAGCAAGTATTATGCCATATCCGCAGAAATTGAATTATGAAAAATGTTTATATCCATTCATTCTCTTTAGTAAGAAAAGATATGTAGGAAATTTATATGAAATGGATGATAAGAAATTTAAGCAAAAATCGATGGGAATTGTGTTGAAAAGAAGAGATAATGCTAATATTGTTAAAAAAATATATGGAGGTATTATTGATATCATTTTAAATAAACAAGATATTGACGAATCAATTAAATTTCTCAGAGAAGAATTAACAGATTTAATTAATGGCAAGACAGATTTTAAGGATTTGATAATATCAAAAACATTGAAATCTTCTTATAAAGACCCTGAAAAGATTGCACATAAAGTATTGGCTGATAGAATTGGAATTCGAGATGCTGGAAACAAACCAGCATCAAATGATCGATTAGCTTATATTTATATTAAAAATCCATCTGCTAAATTGCAAGGAGATAAGATAGAAACGCCCGAATTTATAAAAGAAAATGGATTAGAACCAGATTATTTACATTATATTACTAATCAAATTATGAAACCTGTATTGCAATTATATGCATTATGTTTGACAGAATTAAATGATTATAAAGAAGCTCCTGATTATTGGGATAAAATCGAAGAAGAATTAAAATCAAAAACAATGTATCAAGATCCAATCAGAAGAAAGAATAGATTAGATAATTTGAAATTGATGAAAGTTCAAGAATTATTATTTGATGAATTTATTTATAAACTAAAAGAACCTAAGAAAACTAAGAAAGAAATTAAGGAAACAAAAGAAAAGACAAAAGAAACTAAGAAAGAAACAAAAAAGAAGGAACCAAAGCCAGAAATAACAGAAGAAATAACAGAAGAAATGAAAGGAGAAATAAGAATAATAAATGATAAGAAATTGGATGGAATTAAATATACAATCAAAATAATGAAAAAAGATAAGATTATTTATAAAGAAGACAATAATAATGAAGTTATAAAATCTATAAAGAAAGAGGATATTTTAGATCAGATATTAATCAAATTGCATGATAAATATAAAAAAGAAAATGAGAATTATAAAATAAGTATGAAAATTAATTATATGGATTATGTTAGAAAATTTAATTTGATGTTGGCAAAGTTTGAAGATTTCAAGATTAGAGCCAAAGAATGGGATAAAGATGCAGGAAAACATAATAATATAGAAATGGTTAAATTACATCGAGAATTTAGCAATAAAATTGATTTGCTAGGAATAAAAGATAATATTAAAATAATAGAATAGATTTATAGAAATGGGAGGCGGTGGATCAACAATAGTTAATGTTGATGATGTACAGGATGCAATTAATGCTGGTGTTATAAATGTTAAAAATGCTTGCAAATATGTAAAATGTCCTCCAAATAGAGAGAAATTTAATAATGAAGATGATAATAATAATATTTTTTTACTTGTAATATTAATAATGTTATTAATTTTATTTATTTTCACAATGTCTTTACACCTTAAGAAATACATATAAAGATAATTTTATTTATAATAAATATGGGAGTGTAGTTCAACGGTTAGAGCACAGCTCTTATGAAGCTGAGACCTGGGTTCAACTCCCAGCACTCCTATCTTTTTATTTTTGTTAGTTAATTATAGCATTGTAAGTTATAATTATCTAAATAATTTCTATAAACATCAACAGTATTATAAGTATTATTACCAGGTCTATTTTGAATTCCTGGAATATGATTTTTAGCATAAAAGAATTTAGCATAATTCAAAGCATCAGGTTCAACACGACCAATGCTATAATCATTTCCCCATGGTTTTTTCGAAAAATTTATATCACCTGAATATAAACCAGCATTTAATTTATTTGGTAATGTGTTCATTCTTAATATAAAGAAATAAAAATAATTGTAATATATAAAATGGCAGATACAAATAAGCAAAAAGATTTTATTAAAGATGGAATGACAAATGATGATATTATCAACACATTAAAAAAAATAAGATCAGTTATTGAAAATAAATTTAATAATGAAATCATTGAAGAATTAAAAAAAGAACATGATCTTTTTAGCAGTCGTTATCCAGTCTTATTTGAATTAGCAACTAGAAATGATGAACAATTTAACTGGGAGTATCTTCAATATTTCTTAAATATGCGTTCTAAAATTGTAAATGATGAAATAACATCTGAAAAAGCGTCAGTTGTTGTTGGTGAAGAGTGGTTTAAGAGACATGTAAATGTAAATAAAGATGAAAAAAAGAGTGATCCAATTAAATTTACTCGTGTTGCTAAAAAATCCAAAACAAATAATAATTAAAGTCAATAATATCAATAACAATCATATTCAAAATTTTCTTCATCACTTATTTCATCATTAAGAATGTCATAATTTTCATCATCATCATAATAGTCATCATAATTATTTTCAATTTGAATTTCTTTTTCTCTTTGTTTTTCTTCTTCCTCCAATTGAAGTTTGAGGGCATATTCTCTATCAATTTCATCATAATCAATTATTGGTTGTTTTGGCTTTGTATTGACGAACATATATTTATAATGATCATCTATTTCATCATCATTATCATCATTATCATCATTATCATCATTATCATCATTCTTATTATTATCATTATTATTACCATCAATATCTAAGGATGGTTTAATATAATCATCTTTATAAGATGATATATAATATTGAATAAGTTTGCTTCGGTTGATTTTGTCAAGTTTTTCGAGATTAGTATAATAATTGATGAGTAAATTCATACGATGATTTAAAACATTATCTTTCAAATCTTTTTGGGTCATTAGAAAGGTTGAATAACAATTCATATAATCATTTAAATTATTATTATAAAGAAAATAGGTAAAATTTGAAATCATTGTTTATATAAATAATAATTATAAAAATAAAAAATATCATTTTTTTTATAATGAATTGATTTTATTCATTATTCCATTAATAATTGAATTAACTTTATCCATATCTACATCTTTGCTATGTTTATAATTAATAATACAATTATTATTTTTGATGATCAGAGTAATACGATTATTAATTTTAAATTCGGTAATGTCAAATACTTCTTTTGCATCAATATCATTTGAACATGCGAATGTATGAGTAGGCAATTTAATTTCATTAAAAACGAGAGAATAGAATTTTGAATTTGATTTATTTATAATTGACATATTTTCAAGTTTTCTGATATATACGAATTGACTATCATTCGATAAATCATAAACATAATTACAATTATTTCTAGAATAATAAACAGATTTATATTCTTTTGTTTTCTTGAAATTATTTTTAATTTTAGAAATCATATCATCATGAATATAAATATTTATCTTTGTTTCATCATTTAATGGTGATTTTTGAAGTAAATATAATTCAATAACATTTGCCGAACCTTCACCAATCAATTCTTTAATCATATATTATTTAATTATGATATTATATCATTTTTTTATATTATAGACATATAGAATAATGAATATTGAAAATAAAATTAAAAATGAATTGAATAATACTAGAAATTATACCGATGAATATAAAATGGATTATGCAAGAATATATGCAAAATCATATGTAAAATCAAATAGAAATTTCTCAGAAATAGAAATGCAAGAAAATAACCATTCAAAAATATTTTTTTCAAATTATTTTCCAATAATTCCAACTTATCATGAAAGAAGTAGAAGAAGTACTCATAGAACAACTTTAAAAACGCCAAAAACTCAAAAAATTATTAAATTAAAAAAGTTAGATTTTATTAAAGATTTAAATTATGAAGAACCTGAAATGTTAAATAATATTAAATCATTAATAGAATATATATTAAAAAATGGATTAATGTATATAAATTTTGTTGAACCAAATTATGATTTAGGTTATGAATTAAATTCAAGACAATCATCTTATAATTTTATCTTAGAAATGAGATATCTTAAATATAAATATTTGTATATGAATAAACTTAATAAAGATGTAGCAACTTTAACAGTAGAAGATTTAATGAATTCTAATATAGGTGCTAGAACTTTATATGATGATGAAGAAGACACATTTAATTATTTTACATTTACAGATAATAATAATTTTGATAAAACAGAAAATTATAAAGAAAGAAGAGTTGAATATAGCCCTGTATTAATTAATGATACTGATAAAACAATTCAACAAGATATGGCAACTAATTATTATATTCCTACATTAAAAACACATATATTAAATTTAAATTTAATTAGTTTATTTGATAGTTTATATTATGAGTGTGAGTGTGATGATAATAATCAAAAACTTTATTTCATAAATTATAAATTTTATAAAAAAGATTATGATAGAGAAATAAAACCATTTTTAAATAGTTTATTTAACAAGTTATGTGAAACAAATTTAATGGATGTAAAATTTGAATTTGAATAATTTATTTTTTTAATATTATAGATAAAAAAATATGATAATATATATTTAGATAGTTAGAATATGATAGATTATAAGAAGTTAAATAAAGAAGAAATTGTTAAACTTTTAAAAGATGTCGATTTTAATTATCATACTTTAGGAAAATCAACATTAAATGATTATGAATATGATGAAATCAAAGATTATTTAAAAAAGATTGATAAAAAAAATCCATATTTTAAGGAAGTTGGAGCTGAAATTATAGATAATGAAAATAAAGTTAAGCTTCCATATTTTTTAGGTTCTCAAGATAAAATTAAAGATGATGTAAAAACTCTTGAAAAATGGTTGAAGAAATATAATGAACCATCTTCATATATTATAAGTGAAAAATTAGATGGCATTTCATGTTTAATTGTTTGTAATGCTAATGCTAATGATGATATTAAAATTTATACTAGAGGAAATGGAATATATGGACAAAACATAACTCATTTTAAAGATGTTATTAAAGGTATTCCTAAAATTAAAGAAAAAATTGCTGTTCGTGGTGAATTGATTATAAATAAAGAAAATTGGTTAAAGATTGCACATAAAGGAGCCAATGCTCGAAATGTTGTTGCTGGTTTTATGAATTCGAAAAAAATTGATATGGAAACTGCCGCATGTGTAGAATTTGTAGCATATGATGTATTAGAACCAAGAACTAATATTGAAGATGCATTAATAATAGCTAAAAAACATAATTTCAATATTGTCAGATATATCAAAGTTTCTAAATTATCAATTGCCGAATTATATGATTTATTGAAGAGTTGGAAAGAAACAAGCAAATTTGAAATAGATGGTTTAGTTATAACTCATAATGATTTCTATAAACTTAAATCAGAAGAAAATCCAAAATATTCATTTGCTTTTAAGTCAATGGCAATGCAAGAAGAGGTTATTGTGACGGTTAAAGATATTGAATGGAATGTTAGCAAAGATAAATATTTAAAACCTATTATTAAATTTGATGAAATTAAGTTAAATGGGGTTAAGATAAAACAAGCTACTGGATTTAATGCAGATTATATTTCTAAAAATAATATTGGAATTGGATCAAGAATTATAATAATTCGTTCAGGAGATGTTATACCTCATATTAAAGTGGTATTAACACCTGCTTTAAATAAAAAACCATTATTTCCAGATGTTGAATTTATATGGAAAGGAAAAGATATTATGATTAATAATAATAATAAAAATAGGGAACAAGATATTAAAATTTATTCATATTTTATGAAATCGTTGAATATCAAAGGAATAGGAGAAGGAATAATAAAGAAATTATATGATAATTATTATGATAATCTTATGAAAATTATAAATATAACTAAAGAAGATTTATTGAAAATTGAGGGATTTAAGGAAAAAAGTGCATCCAATCTAATTAAATCGTTGGAAGAAATCAAAAATAAGAATTGTTTAGAATTAATGACGGCTTCTAATTTATTTGGAAGAGGAATGGGAGAAAAGAAATTGGCATTAATTTTAAATGAATATCCATATATATGTAATAATCAGGAAAAAGCATTAAAATTAAAGAAAGAAGAGATAATGAAGATAAATGGAATGGGAGACAAATCAGCTATATTATTTATATCTAATCTCAATGATTTCTATAAATTTTATAATAGCTTGAATATAAAAGAAAAGAAGAAAGACGAAAATGAAGAGAAGAAAATAATAAATAAATTTAAAAATAATATTTATGTATTCACAGGAATTAGGGATAAAGATCTTGAGAAGATAATTATTGAAAGTGGGGGGAAAGTTTCAACAACAGTTTCAAGTAAGACGACTGCATTAATTGTAAAAAGTTATGATGATAATACAGTAAAAGTCAAAACAGCAAAGGAATTAAATATACCTATAATTGAATATTCTGAATTTATTAAATAATAATATAGAGTAATAGAAATAAATAATGAGTTGTATCAATAATAATATTAATACTTATTTGAAGGATGCTACGATAAAATCATTAAATTATATGGATTATCATTATTCAAATCTAAATGTAAATACTAATCCTATTTATACTTATTATCAAGCAACTCAAGATATAAATAAGCCTTTTAATTCTGATTTTAAAAATCATTATTCAAATACAATTCAAACAGATTTAAATATTGATGAAGATAATTTAAATCCTAATTTAAAATATATAACATTGAATACTGATGATAATAGTTTTGTTAATTGTGCAGTTCAAACAAGTGTTCCTTGGTTTTCAATGTCAGAAGATTATAAAAAATGCGAGGTAGTTAAAAATATTGAATATGATGAAAATAGACTTAAAATTGAAAAAATCAAAGATGATACAATTATTACTCCAGTATTATCAAGTAAAAATAAAAATAAAACGGCATCATGTGCATATTATAGTAATGTGAATAAGGCTTATTGTGAAAATACATGGTATGATTGGATGATAACACCAAATTATCATTTAGGAAATACATATTATAAAGATAATTCTCAATATTCGGAATTAGATGTTTATAAATGTTATAAACCTTGTTCTGGTGATTATTTACCTTTTATGACAGAAAAAGGAGAAATTAAATGTATTCCGAAGAAGTATTTTGGAAGTGGTATTTTTAATAAAAAATATATGTTTAATTCTGTAGCATTGATTAATCTTATAGGAAATGTAGCATCTTATATAAATGATAATTCTACTGCATATGCCAATAGTTATCGAACAAATTTATTATATATATTACATCGTTTAATTTATGAATATGAAATTTCAACTAAAGTTGATAATAAAATTTATGATATAAATAATGATATTAAAAATAATATTACATTAGCTATAGATGAAACAAATGTAGCAGAAGCTGTAAAATATAATAATAAAAATACAATTTTTTCAAAAATAAAATCTCAATATAATGGAATTTATGAGAATATTATTAATGTTTTAAATAATGATGTTCTTAAAAATTTTGATGAAACTACTAATAAAGATTATTTAAATTTGAATGAATTCACTTATAAAAATGGTAGATTTCATGAAAATGAGCCTGAAATGTTTAGTTATGTTGGAATGGAGACACATGGTATATTAACTCCTCCGATTTTAATTCATACTTGGATGCTATCACAAATATTTAAGCCTTTAGAAAGAGATCTATTTAATTATAGAGATGTTTTTTATGGTTTTACTGGTCAAGATCCAGGACTTAATATTGTTAATAAAATTAAAACTGAAACTTTATATTTTAAATTAAATAAAGTATTTAACAATAAACATAAAGCAATAAGATTAAAAAATATTTTTTATAAAGCTATCACGAATTGTTATGATGGTAAATCAGCATTTAGTGTTAATTTTATTTCTGCCACAAAGAAAGCATTAAATAATACTGAATTAGTAAATATTATAAAAAATAATTATTTATATTATTTTACAAATAATATAAATTTTGTTAAACCTGAATTAATATCAATTCCTACTAAAAGTGATATAACAACAGATCCTATTAGTGATAAATTAAAATATAGTATTAATACTTATTTTAATACTGATTTAACACCTAATATATCATCAACATCTGATAGTAATATTTTAAAAAATTATTATAGTTTATTAGTATGTGATGATACTTCAATTAAAAAATTATTATTATCATTAAAATATTATAAAGATACTGATATAGTTACTTTATATTCTGATTTAGTTTATAATATAACTAATAAATCAAATCTAATACTATCAGATATTAATAAAATTTCATATGATTATTCATTGCAATATTTTGAACCTCTTGTTAATTATGATAATAAAAATAATATTCCTCAAGATTTATACTGTCATTATTTATTTTCAGCAGAAGAATTAGAGACAAAAACTTGTCCTGATGGTTATATTTATAATCCAAAAGTAAAAGAATGTGAATATATCACAGCGGCACCACCTCCACCACCAGAACAGCCATCAGTTATAGATGATGAAGATATTAATATTCCTGATGTAAATAATATTATGCGTATATTTTTTCAAATTATTGTTGTAGCAGTTATATTATATTTAATTTATGTTATTTATGATTTATTTGGAGAATTTATATTATCAACTATTAATTATATAATAGTTAATTTCAGTCATTTGAAACAAGAAGCTGGATTTAAATTAATGGATCTATTTAGTGGAACAAATATATCAGATAAGATAGATACAGAAAGTAAAAAATTAAATTCAAAAATAAATCTTGCAAAATCTGAATTAGATAATGTAATAAGAAAAGATAAATTAGCAAGTCAATATAATAAAGAGGTTGAATATAGAGAAATACAAACAGCAAAAGCTAAGGCTTCCAGATAATTATTATTATGATGACTTGAAAGAAGAATTGGCACAGGTTGAAAATGTCTTTCTATGATATCTATCATCAATTCCATACATTTGAATAGCATTTCTATGATTAAGAGTTGCATATCCCATATTTTTTAGCAAATCATATTTATTCAAATCTGGATTTTCTTTGACAATATTTATAATTTCATTATCATGATAATCTTTTGCTATTATAGATGCTGCTGCTATATTAATATAACTATTATCTCCTTGTGGAATACATTCATAAGTAATAATCTCATCTTCATTGTCTGGACACATGATTGGTTTAAAATAGGTTCCATCAACAATAATATTATTAAATTTCTGTTTTTTATATGCTTCAAATAAAGCTCTATGCATTGCCTTAACAGCCGCTTGAAGAATATTAATTTCATCTATTTCTTTTGGAGTAGCAAAGCCAATTCCAAAGGTTATTGCTTTTTCTTTGATATAATTGGCTAAAATTGTTCTTTTTTTGAAACTCAATTTTTTGGAATCCTTAATTTGTTTATATAATTCATCATCATCTAAATTATCAGGCATCATAACAGCCGCTGCTACAACATTTCCAAATAATGTTCCTCGTCCTACTTCATCTACACCAATCGTTTTTAAATCGCTCTTTATATACATTGAATAATATTGATAATAATGATGATAATAATAGATATCATTTTTTTATGATGAAAAAATGATTTTAAGAGATTAATATTATATTAATAAAGAGAGATAATGGAGGAATTAATGCATAATTTTAATAGGATTTTGGATGAAAAGAGGGATGAAATAATAGCAATCGCGGCAGCAAAAAAGAGGGAAAATAAAAAAGTGAATGATGTCAATAAACTCCCATTAGATGTATCAACTACTCTGCACCGAATTAATGAAACTCTTGAAAAGAAATATAAAGCTTCTGCGAAATATAATAAAAAACAACAAAAAGAAAATGAAACCTCAGGATAGAGTATTTATTTTAAATAAATTGAAAGAAAGACCTTTTATTAAACAAAGAACAGAAGAATGGTTTAAATTAAGAGAAAATCGTTTGACGGCTAGTGATCTTCACGATGCTATTTATCATCCTGCTTCTCTAATCAAAAAGAAAATCAAAAATGCATCTTTTAATTCCTATGCTATTCCTGCATTAAGATGGGGATGTATGTTTGAGAGAGTTGCAATTAATATTTATTCTCATATGAATAAAACAAATATTAATGAATTTGGCTTATTGACAAATGATAATATTAATAATTTCGGAGCTTCGCCTGATGGTATTAGTGATGAAGGAATTATGATTGAAATTAAATGTCCTTATTCTAGAGTTATTAAAGATAAAGAAATTCCAGATAAATATTATTATCAAATGCAGGGTCAGATGGCAGTTTGTGAATTAGATGTATGTGATTATATAGAATGTAAATTTTCTACATTTGAGAATAAAGATGATTATGAGAATAATGCAAATACTCTTGAAAATTATAAGCATGGAATTATAGAAGATTTTAAAGATGGTAATTATAGATATTCAACTTCTAATCAGACAATTGAAGAGAATTTGAAAGAAATGGCAGATGCTAAATATAATTGTATTTATTGGAAATTGGATTTAATCAATGTGCAAAGAGTAGAATTTAATAAAGAATTGTGGGATAGTAAAATTAAACCAAATATTGCAAGTTATTGGAGTTCATATGAACAAGAAATTTCAGAACTCAAACATAAAAAGAAAAATCAATTTATTGAAGATGATGATTAATTATTTTGTTTTTTAAATTTAATTTATAAATAATTGTATTACCAGAGAAATCATTTTTATTAAATGTAATATGATTTTCATTAAATATTAATCCATCATACATTATTATAAGTTTATTATAATTATTTTTTGTTATATTAATAATATAAATATCTTTCAATTTATTAAAATCATATCTTAATTTTGTTTTTGTTATATTATTTGAAATTATTTCAACAATTTGATTTTCATTATAAATATTATTGTCAATAGTGCTAAAATAAATACTATTATTCAAACTTAAATAAAAATTCATATAATCCTGCTCTGTTTCTAGTTTATTTTTCATCGAAGAATATTTAATTAATAATTCTTCTTTATTGAAATACTTTCCCTCTTTTTTTTCAATTTTGTTTGTATTGCCATTATCATTATCATTATCATTATCATTGTCATTATCATTGTCATTATTATTGTCATTACTTAGAAAGATATAACTATTGATTAAGGTATATGATATTAAAATTGTTAATAAAATACTAATAATAACTAATTTCATTATATTACTACTTGTAATTAAGATAAAGTTATGTAAGCATTTGTATTATAAATAGCTGATGTTTCTGTTTGTGTATAAGTGGTAGAATTAAATGCAATATTAATATTAAATGTTGTAATAGTATTTTTTGGAATTGGATCTATAGTTTTTATTTTTAAAATTGGATTTGTATATACTGGGGTTGTTGCTTGTGATGCAATAATTGATGAAATATAATTTTCAGGAACAATAAAATTTAAATATGAAGAAGGCTTGATATCAAAATTTGAGATTAAAGTTAATGATATTTGTTTAACAGCTGAAGATCCTGATGTTGGTGGAATTGTGGCAGCATTGGCAGCTACTTCAGGAGTATTAATATATTTATATGTGCATACAATAATATTAGGAGTATAAATATTGTCTTCAATTTGAATAGCTGGTGAAATATTTGAACCTAATGAAATTCTTTTATTTGCACCATCAAATTCAGCCATTACATTATTAGAAATATCTTTAATTGCAATTCTTGCAATATTAGAAGCACTTACATTATTTGCAGTATTTATATTAAATATACCACCACTATCAACATTTATATTTAAACATTTTCTATTTGAAGAGTTTGTTGCATTATCACAAATATTTAAATAATTTGAACCAGTTAATACTGAAATATTACTATAAGTTAATATTTCTGGTTTTAATTTTATTTGAAGCGGTTTTGAAGGATCAATAATATTTGATGTTAAATTGCTAAATGAAACACCATTATTGATAATATCCATCACATTTAATAAATTAGTGCTCATTTTACCAGAAGCCGTATTATTATTATTTATAATATCTTCTTGATTACTATTAACTTTTGCAATCTTATTTATAACATTATCTTGCAATTTATTAAAAGCACTAGATGTATCATTAATAACTTGTTCAGATTTATATAAATTATCTTTTACTTCATCATTATATTTTATAAAATTATCATTAATATAATACAATAAAACAAATAATATTATAAATATAATTAATATAAATATTCCAAGAAATATAACAACGATTTCATTCATTTTATTCTAACATTTAATTATATATTTATTATTCTAACTAAATCTTTATCCAAATTTCCACCTTCTTTCGTTTCTCCTTCTTTCGTTTCTTCATCTTCATCTTCCTCTTCATCTTCATCTTCCTCTTCATTATCTTCATTATCTTCATCATCTTCATCTTCATCTTCTTCTCCTCCTTCTATTTCTTTAATTTCTTCTTGTTTTTCAATTTCTTCTTCTGGTTCTTCTTCAGGTTCTTCTAGTTCTTCTAGTTCTTCTAGTTCTTTTTCTTCTCCGCCGCCTTTCTTTTCTTTCTTTTGTTTCTTCTCTTTGGTAGCTTCTTTTTTAATGATAATTTTTCTTTCTTTTTTCTTGCTTTCTTTTGGTTTTGGCAGAGAAATCTCTTTAATTTCTTCTTCATCAAAATGAATTGTTTCGTCATCATCATTTTCAATAGTTTCATTATCAGGTAAATTAACATAATCACAATTGAAACGCATTTGAAGGTTCATTGCTTCCATTTCTTGATTTAAAAGTTTCATACAATAAGGGGTTTCGATAATACTACTTTCATTATTTTCACATAATGGACATATACAAGAATTTATTTTGTTAGAATAATTTGGAATTATTCCACATCTTTTACATACTTGCCAACGATATTTATCTGAACGCTCCATCATACTTTCTTGAATAAATCCAGCTATTCCATGACTAATTAAACTATCCCTTTCCATTTCTCCAATACGAAGACCACCTTCATTTCGTTTTCCTCCTGTTGGTTGTCTTGTTAATTGTGTCATTGGACCTTTACCACGAGCATTAATTTTCTCAGCAACCATATGTTTCAATCTGAAATAATATGTGGGACCTATAAATATTTCTGTTTGTATTTGTCTTCCAGTTTGACCATTATATAAAATCTCATTTCCATATTTTTGATAATTATGATTTTCAAGTTTATCATAAATAGCTTTATGATCTATATCTATAAAAATAGTTCCGTCTCCTAAATATCCTTCCATGCAACATAATTTAGCATAAACACACTCAACTAAATGTCCAATCGTCATACGAGAAGGAATAGCATGAGGATTAACGATTAAATCAGGTTTTATGCCATCTTTAGTAAATGGCATATTCTCCTCAGATAATATCATACCAATAACTCCTTTTTGCCCATGACGAGAAGAATGTTTATCTCCAAATTCTGGAATTTTTATTTTTAAAAATTTAACTTTACAAATCATAGTATCTAAATCATTTCCTGTTTTTGTATCATAATAAATATCATCAATATAGCCATAATGACTATCATCACTTGTTATAGAAACATCAGTATAAGTAGTTTCTTTTATCTGTTCAACAAATACACCTGTTCTAACTTCTCTAAAAGTTTCTTTTTCTAATATCATCCCAATTACAACTGCTTTTTGACCACGAGGAATATAAGATCCTTTAATTGCAACACCTCTATCATCTAACAAATCATAATTGGCTCTTTTAATTCCATTAACCTTAATTTTATTTTTCTTTTCTATATCAGTTTCACTATAATAATTAAGAGGATTTCCAAATCGTATTCTCTCATAATCTGAAATCTTTTTAGCTGTTGCAGTTACTGATTTATAATATGATAAATGAAATAAACCTCGTTCAATTGAATTTCTATTTATAATTAAACTATCTTCTTGATTGTATCCAGAATATGTCATTATAGCAACAATAAGATTAACACCATTTGCCATATAATCACTTCCAGTATATTGAGCATGTCGAGTATTTATTATTGGTTTTTGAGGATAATGTTGAACAAATCCAAAAGTATCAAATCTTTTTAAAAAATTTGTTGCATAAATTCCAATAGCTTGTTTTGTTTGTGCAGCATGGAAAAGATTACGAGCAGCCGCATTATGATTAGACATTGGAATATTACCACTAACAACACTTAAAATAGTTGAAGGATGAATTTCGAGATGGGTATGAAAACTATTGATGTCATCTGGTTTCATAGCTATTAAAGAGATGTCCGACTCTTGTGCATCAATATATTCAATAACTGCTTCATCTTTCTCTAAAATTTCTGTAATTTCTAGAATAGTTTTATTAATGAAGCTATCTAAATTTTGAGGATTAATATAATAATTTTTATAATAAATTTGTTCGTCTTTGTCTGAATTTGGATAATATTTTCCAATGATCATATCAAACCAAGATTTATATTTATTTTTGAAAATATTGGCAACTCCATTTTTAACAATTATTAAAGGTCTTACAGCTCTTCCAGTTTCAGTAAAAATTTTAATTTCATTATGTCTAACATTCCAAGAAATGGAAGTTAAAATATTAATAAATGCATTTCTTCTATATGCTTTTAAAATACGAATAATATTAATAGGATCTTCTGTTATGCCATACCAAGTATTATTTATAAAAACTTTTGTTATATTTCTGTCTAAAGGTAAATTATAAAATTCGATTGGAATTATTCCAATATCATTTAAACAAGTCTTGATAAATTCGGCATCTGTTCCTGCTGCAACTTTAGATAAGAAAGCCAGATTTTTAAGATAGCCAATTGAAGCTCCATCAGGACTTTCAAAAGGGCACATAATACCCCATTGCTGACAGTGAAGTTTATGAGGGCTAGTTATTTTAAGACTTCTATCAATAGGCATATTAACCCTTCTTAAATGTGAAAGATAGCTAATATAACTAATTCTAGATAAATCTTGAACTCTTCCTAATTCTGGATCTTCATCACTTGCCAGACCCCAACGACCTTTTAGAGATTTTGCGAATGTTTCAGCAATCAAAACATTTCGAATAAGACGATAGATATTATCTTTATTAATAAAATTGCTATAATTATTTGTATTTTTCCAGGCTCCATAATAATAGAACTGATCCATAGTATCTCGAATATCTTTTCGAAGTTTTGCATAAGCCTCTTGGAAAAGTTCGGCTAATAAAAAACCACTGACATTAATTCTTTTATAAAAATAATTGTCTCTATCGCTTTCAGATTTTATTTTAAGACAAACATTAATAAATTCTTTTGTCAAATAACCTAAATATTTTGACTTATTTTCAAATAAAGTTATGTTTGGCAATACATCAGCTGATAAAATATATTTGACATGATCAATTGTCTTATATTTAACTCTAAATTTAATATAATTCAATGCTTCTTCTTGAGTATATATATATTTCTTTTCATTTTCATAGATATAATAATTATCTCTTATGGATGGTAAAATAAAATTTGTAAAATAACTTTCTTCTATTTTCGTATTATTAATTCCAAAAATAGCTTCATAAATATCTTTATCACTTTCTAATCCTAATGCCCTGAAAACAATAAATAATGGGATTTTTCCTTCAACTGATGGCAAACTAACTAATATACATCCTTTTTGATGTTCATGTTTTTCAGTAACATCATCATTATTTTTGACTAAATAGAATTCTATGCTTTTTGGCTTTAATAACGATTCGCCATTGTCTGCACTACATCGAATAAAACCTTTATAAATAAAATTATCATCGTCTTTTAATTTACTTGTAAATAGGCAATTAGTCGTTAAACTTTCTTGGGCTACAATTACTTTTTCTTTCCCATCAATTATAAAATATCCACCACAATCATAAATACATTCTCCCAATAATTGTAAAACTTTATTTCCATTTCCATTTAAAACACAAATATCAGAATGAAGCATAATAGGAATACTTCCAATTGCAACATTTTTAAGAGTTGTAGAAACAACTTCATTATCTGCATTCGTAACCTTAACAAGAACATTTGCAAAAATATGAGTTTCATAAGTTAAGTTTTTAAGTCGTGCATCATTTGGAGTTAAAATTTTATTTATTTTTCCATCAGCCGTATAATCAGTAATAATAGGATGATCAATAAAAATTTCATCTGTTCTTTCACCTCCAACATAAACATCAACTTGCATTATTCTTTTAGTCTTATCACTTTCATCATATTTAATCATAGTAATAGGATTAAATGATTTAATTGTTTTAGGAATATAATTTTTAATCAATTCTCTGTAACTGTCTAAATGATGATTAGTAAATGGATATTTATGATTTTTAAAATATAAATCGATTATTTCCCAGTCGTTCATTTATAATAATTGGATATAAAAAAAATGATTTATTAATTTTATATCTAATAAAAATTTATACTTCTAATGTCTGATATTCAATATTATAATGCTGATAATTATATTACATTATCAGAAAATGAAAAATCAATGATCATAAAAATGGATTTTAAAAATTTATATGAAAATGTTGGCAGTTGGTCATATAATCGTGAAATAAAACAAGATGTTGTAGATAGATTATATGAAAATATTCAAGATCCTTCAAATAATATTACCTGGATTTTAACAGCTGTTAAGGAACGGTCGGCAAATAAGATATATCTTATTGATGGTCAGCATCGATATGAGGCAATTAAGAAAATTATTGAAAATGATTTTAATAATAGAAATAATAAATATATATATATTCAAGTCTATTTAATTGATAGTATCAAAGACGATGATGAATATATTATTGATTTATTTATGAAATTAAATAATCATAGTCCATTATATCTCCATGATTATCCGTCCATACAAAATATTAAAATAATCAAAATGATTATTGAAGATAGAATTCTGAAAAATGGAATTTCTATTGATGAAAAATGGCTAACTGCTAAGCAGCCAAGAATTCACAAGAAAACACTTCACGCAAAATTTAATCAATATAATTATTTTATAAGAAATATAAATGAAGATATGATTGTTCAAAATCTTATTATTATAAATAATTATATTTCTCTAAAAAGATATGAACAAATTTTTGATAATTATGAAGAAGCAGATAAACAAACAAATAAAAATGCTTGGGAAAAAGCAAGAGGGCTTAATTTCTATTTGGGATTTAAAAATTGCAATCAGAAATATCTAATTGATAATATTATTAAAAATATTAAAAATCCTGAAATTTTTATTTGAAAAAAATGATTATTTCTTTTTTTTGATTATATTCATATCAATGGCTTCTGAAGCTGAATTTCATAATGCTGAAAATGAAAAATCAATGATGATTAAAATAGATTTTAGAAGTCTTAATCAAACGGTTGATAGTTGGGATTATAATCGTGAAATTAAACCGGAAATTGTAGAAAAATTATTTGAAAATATTCAAGATAAATCAAATAATATTATATGGATTTTGACAGCTGTTAAGGAAAGAAGATCAAATATATTATTTCTCATTGATGGGCAACACAGATATGAAGCTATTAAAAAATTTATGCAAAATGATATTGATTTTACTGAAGATAAATTTGTGTTTATTCAGGTCTATTTAGTTGATAGTATTGAAGAAGAAGATGATTATATTCGTGATCTATTCATAAAAATTAATAATACTGAACCATTTAATATATATGATATTCCATCTATTCAAAATATTAAAATAATCAAAATGATTATTAAAGATAGAATTCTGAAAAATGGGATTTCTACAATTGGAAAAAATCATTCTTCTCATCAACCAAAAATTCACAAAAAAACAATTTATGCAAAATTAAATCAATATAATAATTATATCAAAGATTTGACGGATGAAATTATTCTTTATAATCTTAAGATTATAAATAATTATATTGGTTTGAAAAATTATAAAGAAATATTTGATAATGAAAAAGAAGCAGACAAACAGTCAAATAAAAAAGCTTGGGAAAAAGCAAATGAACTTAAATTCTATCTAGGATTTAAACATTGCAATGAAAAATTTCTAATTGATAATATCATTAAGAATATTGGCAATCCTGAAATCTTTATTTAGAAGCTCTATATAATGTTCTATCTTCTGGGCGATCATAATAAATAGCCTCATCTGTTGTTATTTTATTTTTGTCTAATTGATTATTTTTATCATATAAAGAAAGATAATTGACGCCCTTATATTTTTTATATTCTTTAATTTTATTATCAATTAAATCAGAAAATGCTTTACTTGTAGCATCTACAAAACCATTTGCAAAAACCCTTATTTTCCCTTGATCATTAATATAAAAATCGAATGGTTCTCTATGTTTTTCATCTTTTGTAATTAATTCAATATCATTTAAAACAACAATATTTTCTTGATATCCAGTTATTGGACTGATATAAACAACTACGATACTTGTATTGAAACTCATTGTTAAAGGTTTTGGATATTCAACAGTATTTAGATAATAAAATATTTGATCATTATCTACATAATTAACTGTAATATGCCCTTTATCATTCATTTTCAAATAATATTTATTATTGAATGAATATTTAGGTTTCATTATATTTTCACCAGCACTAAAAACCTGATCATTTGTTAAAAATACTGGACCCCAAGGAGGGTCTATTGTTAAATAATTTTGAGATGTATATATATATAATGGAAATACAATTTCTTGAATTCCAGGATATTTACTTTTTAAAAACATCAATTCTTTAATGATATTAATGCTATATTCTTTACTATAATGACTAACTCCATTATCTTTTTTATTTAAATCACTTTCATAGCGATTTCTTAATTGATATGAAAATGTATAATTGAGAATATCTACAGGTGTTTGTTGAATTTTAAGTTTCTTATCTGCTTTTTCTTGACAATAACCTTTATTTCTTTCAGTTTTATTTAAAGTGCATTCTTCATTTGTAATATATTTATTTAAACTTTCTGTTAAATATTCAATTATTTCTTTTGATTTCATCATTTCATCTAATGGCTGATTATTATCAAGACCTAAAATTCCGCATTTATATCTTATTGTTTGGGATAAACATTTTGTTGGAAGAAATGGCGACATTTTGAAAGCACTATTATCATTATCTGAATCGTTTGCTGATAATGATGGCAATAGAGTATTGAAATCTTCACCTTCTGTTTCACTCAAACAACCACCATCATTACATAAATACATCAGATCATCACTATATCTAAAATTTTTATTATCTGCTTCTTTCATTTTATTAATGGCATAATCGATTGTTTCTTTACTTAAATCACTTTTACTAAATTCTTTTCTTACTTTAGCTTCATTAAATGTATTAACATTTGGAAGACCATTAAAACTAGTATCTAAAATTGTTTTAATGAAAAATAATGAACTATTAATAATATCTTTAAAATTTGATATATATTTATAATCAGTAGTCATAAATGGAAAATAGATAATAACTTTAATTTTATTATTGACGAAATTATAATAATTCATAGGTAATGTATTATATCTTTTATTGAGGTCAGAACTATTCATTTTAGCTAGATATTGTTCCATATAAGTTTTTATTGCAAGTTTATATTTTTTGTCCGGCATATCTATTTTAATCATCTTTTCATCTTTTCTATCAAATTCAGGATCATCAAAAATACTTCCGGTATGTTCTAAGGTTCTGGCAAATGCAACATAAATAGGATTTAATATTTTAGCACCTGGAACAATTCTATTAACATTATTTGCAACTTCTGATATCTTAGTTTCAATATCATATTCTAAATTATTGATTGTTGAATAAAATTGTTCCGTTAAAGTCGATTTTGGTATATGATAATTTGCATTATAATTTTCTTGTGTAAAAAAGATACATCTAACATGTTTTAAATTACCAAATTCATATGGTGTTTTTCTATAAGTATATCTATTTGTAGTATCACAACTAAAAGATTTAATTTCAAGCTTACTACCACCGCCACCCATATCTATTATATTATTATTAATAATTTAATAATATTCCTTGAAACAATATTACTATAAAATAGGAAATAATAGCCATATATAAATAAATATAATATGTATAATCATTAACAATTTTTTGAAATTCTTTATTAAATCTTCCTGTAAATATTGATGGAATATATAAAGTCGTTAGATTTGTATTATATTTTTGATTAAGATAATTTAATAATAAAGTTCTTTCTTTGATATTTCTATTATTATATAATTCTTCCATTGTTTTCAGATCAATAAATGTAACATCAATATCATCAGAATATGGTTTTTCTTTGACAACATAATAATTATTATTATTTAATAAATATTTGAAGTTTTTAAAATTGTCAATATATAATCTTGTTGCAAATTTTTCATTAATATTATCATCATATTGTAATAAATCTTTTGTTGTATTTAAAAATCGTCTTGCTTTTTCGCCATATAAGTTTTCAATATTTCCAATATTTTTCAGCAATTTTTCTTTTACCTCTAATTGAACATATTTTTTAGAATTTGCATAATTTTCTCTGTAGATTATATTGACAAGTTTATAATAATCATTATATTTATTAATAATAGGATTTGTTTGAATATCTTTTAAAGAATTGATTAATTTATATGTGATCACCATCAAAATAACTAATAAAAAAATATAGATAAAAGTTGTAATATTTATGACATCATTATAAGATTTGATAAATATAAATGGAAGTCCTAATAATAATATTGGAACTAAATATAATAGCGGAATTATAATATTCAAATAATATTCATAAACATTATTATCAACATTAAGGAAAAATTTAGATAGATTATATCGAACCTTAAAATATTCATTCATTCTAAATTATAAAAAAATAATAATTTAATCGAGATTAAATGAGATTATCTATTTTTTTAAATCATTAACTGCACCTTTAGAAACAGCTCCTGTTGTAGGATCATCTGCTTTTGCATCAGCAGCGGCTTCTCTTCCCTCTTTAGTAAATAGTGGATATTTATTTTTATACTTATCTATAAATAATATCTATAATTGTTTTTTTATTTATATTACAAAAATAATAATAATTTGATTGAATAATGTTGTTAATAATCTTTACAATTTACACTTGCACTTTTACAGTCTCTTATAGGATAATCACAACTGGATCCATCTTTTAAATATATACCTTTAGGTCTTTCACTTTCTGCTACATATTTACTATTATTATAATCATATACTTTCCAAGTATAATAAGTTAATGAACCAAATGTTGTTTCAGAATTGTTTGAATTATATCGATCATAATCTTTCATTTTATCAACTTTATTATCAGTTGTTTTAATAGTACAATTATTTTTATAATTTCTAGGTTCAAGTGTAAAATCAAATTTATCTTTTGTTGATCCTACATCATTATATATTTTACTAGATGTTAATGCATCACTATAATATTTATATACATCACTTCCCTCTTTCATAGTTAAAAAACCTTTAGCATTTAAATATAAATCAATCGCTGTAGTTTCTGCTGAAGTTATTCTTGAAAGAACATCATTTAATTGTTTATATAAACTATTAACATTACTATTAGGCGGCAGTGATGGTGGTTGTGTTGTTGTGGTTTTTGTTGTATAAAAAGGATTCCAATAAGTTGAACTTAAATAATAATTATATTGAATATATCTTACATAGTTTGCAATTTTAATAATATAATCTCTCTTTCTTTTTATAGTATCAAAATTAGATTTAATTGATGCTAAATAATCAAATAGTTTAGTTTTATCCATTACTGGTATAGTTTCAGATGGCATGTTTTTATATGTAGATGTTATTGCTGGAAATGGTTTTGATAATGCAACTAAATTTGTTGTATTATTTTTATCATATTTTACATCAGTTTCAATATTATCAGCAATTATTTTAAATTTTATAATAAAATAATAAATTTCTGTTTCATTAATCATTGATAATTTATAAATTTTATCATTTTCAAATTGTGATCTTGTAACTGGTGTAATACTATTATTTGCTTGATTATATTGATATTTTTTTAATGTCTGATCCTTATTTGGATCTCCCAAATCTTTATTAGAAATAAGTGATAATATGGTATTAGTTGATGGATTTAAATCTATATTTGCTGCCGATGCTACTGATGCAGCTGATGCTGATGTAGCTAATGCTGTTAATGCACTTAATGCATCAGATGATGATTTTGCAACTGCTTTTGATGCTGATGTGGCTGATGTTGCTAATATTGATAATGCTGATGATGTTGCTAATGATGCTACTGTTACTAATTGTGCTGATACATTTGATGGTGTTGCAGTTATTACTATTGATACTAGTGCTGATACAGCATCTGTTGTTTGTGCAGCAGCTAATTCCGCTAATGCTTGTGATATATTTGATGGTAATGGCGTATATGATGATGTTTTTGATGCTAATGCTACTGATGCTGCATCAGATGCTGTAATTGCTTTATTTACAACCGATGCATCTGATGCTAATTTTGCTAATGTTGTGGATAAATCTTGTGATAAGCCAGGTGATGTTGCTGATGTTACTAATTCTGCTAATGCATTTGATATATTTGATACATTTGATGGTGATGCTGATATTGCACTTGCTGCTTTATTTGCTAATGCGGCTAATACTGCTAATGCATCATCTTGCAATGTTTTTACTGAATTATCATTTTCAAATTTTTCAATTGTTTTTACAGAAGAAGACAATATATTTATTTTAGTTAAAATAATAATTAATACTATCAATATCATTACTTTAATAACCATTGATATATACATTAAGATCCCTTTCATTTCTTATTATACTTATATATAATATATAATTATAATTTATCCATCTGGATAACATCTTTTAATATTATTTTTAATATTGTTATAATTTTGAATGATTGGCAAAGTATCGATAACTTTTTTATTATATTCTTGTTTTTCTAATGTTTTATTATATGAAATAATAGAATTATAATATAAATTATTAACAGTATTCAAATCAATATATTTATTTAAAAAATCATCAGAACTATTTATATTAATTATTTCATTTTTATAATTATCAAGTTTAGTTAAATATGATTTTTTAAAATAATCAAATATAGTTTTAGCATTATTTTTAGTTTCTTCTATATAAAAAAACTCAGAAGTTTTACTACTTTTTTCTTTTAATATTGATAATTCACTTTTAATTTTATTAACTTCAGGTAATATTTTATATAATTCATTTATCAATATTTCATATCTCTCACAATAATAATTATCAAAAGCATTAGGATCAGAATTTGAATTAGCATCAGAAATAGATTTATAAGCTATTTCAGGATTTATTAATAATTCGCAATAATTATAAAAAAAGGTTTGTAAATCTTTTATTTCATTATAAAATAATGTTAATTTATTTACTTCATCATTTAATGCATTTTTATAATTTGATAATGTTAATGCAATGGTTGTTTTTTCTGATTTTTGAGATTTTTCATAAGCAATTTCAGCATTTTTTTGAATTAAAGATAAATTCTCAGTAATTTCATAAGTTTTCATTTTTGCTTCTTTTGCAATTTCATTATATGAATTAAGAGAAGGAATAATATATTTATCATTAATTTCATTATATGCATCATTTGCTGCAATTTGTGCATTTATCAAAACATCAATTCCAGTTGTTTTTGATATTGATGGCATTAAATTTTTAGATTTTTCTGTATTTGTAGCAATAGCAATAAAGACAGCATTATTATATTTTTCAATTGTCTTTTCTAAAGCCTCATTCGCAGAAGAATATCCATTTTCTGAATTAATTTCTAATATTTTTTCATTGCCATTAGCATTAACATTACCTTCTCTAACTATTTTATTATATTCATCAAGTGCATTTTTATAGGCAACAGTTGATTGAGTATATCCGCTATTTAATAAAATTACTATTTTTTTTGCAGCAATAATTGCATTAATTATAATTAAAGTTTTTTCTATTTTATTGCGAATATTTATTTTAGAATTAAGAATAATCGCATTATTTAATACTGATTTTTTAAAATCAACTTCATTTTTAGCAAAATTCCATAAATCATATTTATTTTGAGTATTTCTTTTTGCAGAATTATAATCATGTTCATAACTACTTAATGATCTTAATTGAGTTGTATAAATATCACAAATTTTATCTAAATAATTATTAGTATTTTCACAACTTATATTATAAATAAATGAAGAAGTTGTAGTTGTGGTTTCTTTTTTATCTGTAAAATTCTCAATATTTTTTGTTGAAGATAAAACTAAAATAATCAAAATAATCAAAATAATAATTTTAAAAATTATTGATAAAATTAGCATTCTATATTACACTAACTAAAGATAAAAATAAAAATATTACATGTAAATGATAACATTTAAGCAAATAATTTTATGGGCGTTTTATTGTTGTTCTATCACTCATCGGATAACATCTTCTAATATCAGCAAGTGCATTTAAATAAGTAATATTATTAGAAATATAATTTAAAGATAATGAATCATAATTTCGTTTTTCAGGTATATTATTAAAATAATTTATCGTTTTTAAAGTATCATCATTATTTCTAACAAATTCTAAATATCTATCATCAATATTTTTTGATGCATTTGTTAAATCAATTTTACTATAATTATTTTCATTATTTGCTATAATTGATGTTAGCATAGTATTTTTATTATTTATAGCTTGAATTAAATTATTATATTTATTATCAATATCTGATATATTTGTATTAATAATACGCATTATTTGATTTCTAATAATATTGGCATTTCTTGCATTATTTCTACTAGTAGTTAAATCACCTTGAGATGCAAAGCTTCTAGAAGCTAATGCTGATAAATTAGCATAAGTATCACATTTACCGGTGCCAGATGGAATTTTATTATTTAGATAACCATTTTCTGGATTAAGTAATAAATTAATATAATTTAAAAATGGCATTTTTAAATCTCTGATCAAATTATAATATAATTGTAATTTATCTATTTCAATTCTTATTGCTGATTTATAATTTGCTAAGGCAACTGATATATCTCTGTCTTTATTTGCATTTGCTAAATCATATCGTTGTTGTGTATTTGATTTTAAAGAAGATAAATCAGAATTAATATCATAAGTAGTAAGAGTTGCAGCAGTTGCACGATTATTATATTCAGTTAATGAAGGTATTAAATAATTATTATTTAGTATGATTACCAAATCTTTTGCTGCATTTAATGTATTTTCTAATGTTTGTTTAGGAGTTTCTACAGTAATTGATGATATTAAATTTTCATTATTTGGAACAAGTGATATATTAGAATTATAAGCAGCTATTGCAGCTGCTAACGCTTCGGATGAAGTGTTATAACCATCTGTATAAATAATTTTTAATAATTTTGTATCAACTGCAGCCGAATTAAATATATTAATAGCATTAATATATTCAGCAGATGTTTGTGGATATTGATAATTTTCTATAATAATTATTGTTTTTGCATAAATAATACATAATAAAATTTTTGATATCAATTCCGCAGTATTTCTATTTTTTAAATTTGTATCAACAATAATTGCTTGATCTAAAGCTGTCTTTATTAATAAAACATTTCTTTTTGAAATATCCCATATATCAAATTTATTTGCACTATATTGTTTAGCTAAATTATAATCATTTTGAACATCGTTTAATAATGCTTTTTTTGTATTATATTCATTACAAATAGTATCTAAATTATTATCACTTGATCCGCAAATTATTTGAGTAGAAGTAATAAATTTTTCATAAATAATATTATTAAACGATATTATTATAATTACAATAATTAAAATAATTATTATAAGTTCTTTCATTATTTAATAATAATGAATAAAAATAATTTATCTACAATTTAAAATTTGTGTATTATAATATTCTAATTTGTCATTATAAAAATTATTAATTATATTTTTATCATCTAATATTAAATCAAGTTTTCTTTTTATGGAAGATGCATTATAATTTGCCAATGCTTGATTATATAAATCAGTATTAGTTATTGGAGTTTGAGCTAATAATTTTTTTTCAATGCTATTATTATTTAATCTTGTAGCTATATCATAAACATTATTAATAAGTTCTGATATTAATTGTATATTATTTTTTTGATTAAGAATATTTTGAAGTTGATCATCTGTTAATAAACATCTATTATTTTGAAATGTTTGTATTGGTTTATATTGAAAATAAATTATGATTAATATAATTATAAATAATATTAATAATGCGATCTTCATTATTGTCTATTATACCAAAATAATAAATTATTGTGAAGCTTTAATCATTGCAGTTGCAGATAATAATACTTCTTTTGGTAAATCAACATCTGATAATGATATATATGAATAACTTAAGGAATTACTATCCGATGGTAATGGGGTTGCAGGAGTAGTTAGGGCAGTAGAAGCTGGTGGGGCAGCAAGAGCAGTTAGGGTAGCAGGAGTAATTAGGGCAGTAGAAACTGGTGGGGCAGCAAGAGCAGTTAGGGTAGCAGGAGTAGCTAGGGTAGTTGGAACAGCTTGATCAGGTTGAGGATAATCTTCGTCGGGTGATGAAGGGATATCATCATCTACATGTGCTGTATCAGATATTATAATTGGTGATGAATATAAATTATGAAATACATTGAATGCATTTTTTATAGCACTATGAGCAATTAATAATTTTTCTTCTGTATTTCTAAAATTAGAAGATTTTGCAGTTTCAATTAAATTAACTGCGATATCAGCTTCATTTTTTGCAACTTTTGCTGCCAATATTAAATATTGTATATTATTATTGTCATTAGCATTCGCACCATATTTTTCAATAATAACTTTAGGTAAATCACTACCTAATACAATTATTTTATATAAAACAGGTATTAATAATATTACTATAATTATTTTAATAAAAATAGATAAAATAATAGTTTTCATTATTCTATATTAAATGGTAGGTATTATTATTTATAATTTTTTTTGAAAATTATGTTGCTGGAGGAAAACAAGAATTATATAAATTTAATTTATTATCATAATTAATATATGCCAATTGAAAATCATTAATAGCATTATCATAATTTTTTTTTGTTAAATTTGAATTATATTCAATTATTGGTTGATATAAATCTATATATTTTTTTTGATGTAACATTAAAGAAGATTTTAAATTTTCAAAATTTGTATCAATTGCCGGTTTATTAAATCTATCTGTTATTAATAAATTTGAATAAATATTTATTTTATTTGTCATATCATTTAATTGATTTGGTATTTCTTGAAATAATCTAGAAATTGTTTGATATTCTGGTAATGCTTCTGCATTTATTTTTGCAGTTTGTAAAACCTTATTAAAATTATTAGCGGTTCCATATAAATTAACAAGATCAGATATTAAACTATTTTCATTAGGACAAATAGTTGAAGGAGGAGTTGTAAATTTTTCATTATAAGAAAAATATAATTTTATAAAAATAATAATAATAATTATTAATAATGTAAATAATAACAAAATATTTATCATTGTCTATATATATAAAATAAGATTTTTACATATTTGGATATGATATTAAAGATTGAATATTTAATAATCTTGGATCAATTGTTTTAGATATTCCAATCAATGCTTTACAATAATTAATTAATGAAGTTTGTGTATTATTAAATAAAACACTCATCTTTGATAAATATATAGCTTCATCATTTGTTGCATTTTTATAATTTATTTCAGAATTTTTATAATAATTATATAATATATTTAAATTATTTAAATTTGAAATAATATCATTTAATATAAAAGTTTCACTTAATCCAATTGTAATTGTAGGCATAGTATTTATTAAAAAATCAGTGTTTATTCCTTCTAATGTCATATTTGAAATATTATCTTTTATAATTGTATTGTAAGCATTTTTTTGTGTATTTTTTGTTATAATTGCTGCATCATAATCTATATTTATCATTGTTTGAATAGTTGTCAAATCAGTATATACATATTTAGATGGTATTTTATATTTTTTTAATATTTTATAATAATTAACCATATTTGTAAATATTTTTACTGCTTCTGTTAATGCAGTTTTATTATTATAAGCTATAATAATATCATTTATATTTTTCTTCATTTTTTCAAGTTTAGTTATAACATCTAAAGTTGATATAATTTCATTAAGTTTATTAATTGCTGGTTCTATTTTTTTTTTATTTACAGAAGAATTAATATAAACATTATAAAAATTTAAACTATTTTGTTTATTACCAAATGGATTACCAGAAGTTCTAATAATATTTAAATCATTATTGAATGCATTACAAGTAGTATCAACTAAACTACTTGTAGTTCCACAAGTTAAATTGAAAAAATTATTATTATTAGAAGAAATAGTTGCATAAAATTTTTCAATTGAATAATTATTCATTTTATATAAAATAAATATCAAAATTAAAATAATAATAATTTTAATTATTATTTGTAAATATATTATGGTATGCATTCTATTATAGTATTACAATTTATTAAGATTATTAAGATTATTATGTTTTTTTCAATTCGGGATGTTCTGCTCTTAAATCCATTATATTTGCTAATCCTCCATAACCTTTAGAACGCAATTCATCAGTTGTTAATTCACCACCACCACTAATATCTCCTTCAGTTGGTCTATCTTCATCTTGATCATTTGAACTATCATATAATGTATTAAGGGCTTCATTAACTTTATTATAAATATTTACGGCATTATCAACATAGCATTTATTATATTCATTGGCTTTACGATATAAAGCTTCTGCATCATTTGTATCTTTAAGAATTTTTGAATAATCTTTAGATGAAGCAGGGGTAATCTTTAATGTATGAAGTTTATTAGCCCAGTCTTGTTGTAAATTATTTAAATTTCTATCTAATTCTAATTGTTTTTGTGATATATAATTTAATGGTCTCATTATTTCAGAGATTAAATAATTGCAATCAACTCCAGGAGCCTGTGAAACATTTAAATTTGGATTTAATGCAATCAGATCGCTTAATTTTTTATTTACAATATTTATTGCATCTATTCCTAATGCTTTACAATCTCTGCTATATGTAGCATTGGTAAGAGCAATATTTGCGGCTTGTAAATTTGCAGCATAATTTGGATCTGTGGCAGCTTTTGCTTTTTCAATATCAGCATTTGCATTTTTAATATTATTTTCTGCATTTATAAAATCTTTCTCAAATGGCTTAATAATTTCTTCAATTTTTGTTTTATAAATAAAACATTTATTTAGAGTAGGATTAACATTTGTAAATTTTTCATTATTATAATTATGACTACGACCTCCTTCTCGAATAAATAATATTGATATTAATGATATCAAACATATGACAATAATTATTTTAATAACTATTGATAATAATAAAAATATATTATGCATTATTCTATAATTAATGCTAGGTTTTATAATTATTTTTATTTTTTGAAAATATTATAAATATACATTATAATATTTCTATATTTTTTAGCAATTGAATATATAAATGGCATAAATAATTCATCTCTTTCTGTTGATAATATATAATCCATTAATATATATGTGCATAAAACATTAAAAAGGAATATACCAATAATATAAATACAAGCAAATAAGAATGGATAGAAAGTTCCTGTATATTTGATTATATTTTTATTTATTATTCCAATGTCTTGTGAAACTTTTTCATTTATTTTCTGAAATTTTGCTAATTTTTCTTTAGGAATTTGTTTATAAAATGGTAATTCCTCATGATACAACTTAATCAATTTTCTCTCATTTGCATCTAAAAACGATATGAATGTTCTATCGCTTTCATTATCTCCAAGTTTTAAATAATTCTTTAAATCATCTCTTACTATATCATTTGTATATGCATAATCATCAAAATACATATATAAATCATACATAAATAGATATTTTGCCAAATCTGAGTTTTGTTCATCAATTTCATCTACTTTATTTGCCAAAATTGTATCAACTTCCGATCGTCTTGAACTATCAGTTAAAAGATCAAAAAAATCTTCATCATTAACTTTATTTACTGGTTGTAAGTTCTTTTGAATAATACTATCAACTTTATTTTCATAATCAACGATATCTTTGTATTTAGCCATTGTCAATTTTCTAAAAAAGAATTTATAAATAAGAAGATGAATAAAACTTGTTATAAATATTATAATTAAAATTGAAGTCAATTGATATTTAGGATCAATATCTTTCAATTCTCCATTTAATACATGTGTATATCTATATATATTTACAAATATTATTAATAATATAAAGATGATTACATAACCAAGGAGAATATAAATAATATATATAATTGTAGTAAAAACGCTTAATGATGTGAATTGTTCGTTCAAGATATTAAAGATATCATCTTTATAATTACTTTTACTACATTTAGTCATATTTTTGGCTTCATAACTGATAATTTGATTATTTGTAATAACTTTATTATAAAAGATTGAAATAATATTTGTAATTATTTTTACACTCAAATTGAAAACATTAAAAAATGAAATCATAAGAACTATGATAAAGATAACGATGCAAATAGTCGCTAAGAATTTTATAAGAAGACTGAAATAATGTGCAATTTGTTTAAAATCAATTATTTGTTTTGTTGTTTGCATAACATCTTCAATATTAATTTCAACATTTGATTTAATAGAATTAACATATTCTTTAAGTTTTTTGATATCATCTGTTTGTGGTCGTGTTTGATCATTATCAATATTTGCTTTAATTTCATCAATTCTATCATCAATATTATCATATAATTCTTTATCTAATAAGTTTAATGGTTTTCCCTTAGCATTTTTATTTACAACATTTTTAAAATTTATAATTAAATCTTGCAATTCCTTATCTTTAGGAGGATAAGCACCAGACAATTGATCATCAAATGATTTAATATCAAAATCATCTTTAAATTCTTTCATAATACCAATATATGCTTTTTGCTGTTGATCATCAATTCCATCTTCATTCATCTTAGCTTTCAACATTTCAATTCCTTTTCTGCGATCAATTTTATCATTTGATAGTAATCCATTCATATAATCATTAACATCGCGATTTTCTTCTAATCCTCTTTCCTGATATTTTTGATTAACAGCTTCAAAATTTCCGGTTTTAAAAGCTTCTAGATAATCTTTCTTCATTTCTTTTAATCTTTCAGCATCTTCTGGTGGTGCATATTTTTCAATTTGTTTATCAATTATTCTGCTAATAAAACCTTTTTTCTCTTCTTGTGGTTTTGATGGATCATATTTCTCTTCTAATGCTATTTTATCTTTATCTAATTGTTGATTTATTTCATCTACTCTTTTTTGATAACCTTCAGGATCATTTATAAATAATTTTCCAGCTTTTTCAATATCTTTTGTTGCATTTGCAGATAATTTTTCTATTTTTGCTTCTTTTTTTCCTTCTATTTTTTTTTCTAATAAATGTTTTTTTCTTTCTTCATCTGCTTTTTTTGATTTATCATATTTATCTTTAATATTAGTTAAATCTTGATTTGTAGTATTACCAGTATTAAAATCTTTAATTGCTTGTTCTGTTGCTAAAATTTTAGCGTCACCTGTTTTATCACGTGTTTGTTCTTCAATATAAGCTTTTTTTGCTCTTTTAAATTCCTCTTCATCTAATTTTAATTCTTTATCATATGCATAATTTGTAAATGGACGACTAATAGATTCACCAACATTTTTTCCAGTTTTTTTAATTGAAGTTGCTGCATTACTTAATGCATTTGCTGTAGATATGTATAGATCTTTTGCATTTTTTCCAAAATTTTCAGGACCGTTTGATCTTGAAAATACTGTTCCAAATCCAGGCGAAGCCTTTGCAGATCCTGCAGGAGCAGTAGTAGTAGCAGCAGTAGCAACAGTAGCAACAGTTGGAGGAGGACCAGGAACAACAGGAGTAGTACTAATAACAACAGACATTATTATTATCTTTCTTTAATTGATAAATATTTATTTTTTATCAGGATAATAATAATGATGAATAAAATAGTATATTATAATACAAAAAATAATCATACCAATGATAATATAATAGTCATAGACTGATATCATTTTATATTTGCAAATGTTATAGATATCTATTATAAATTCTTGAATTTGTGAATTATTATTATAGAAATCATTATAGACATAATTATAAATGTCTTTGTTATTATTGAATGCTTTTTGCATTTGTGGCATGTCATAAGTTAGTCCATTTGAAGATGCAAAAATGAGAGAATCATAATTTAAGGATAAAATAGGATTAATTCTAGTTAAAAGTGAATTTAAATTATCAGTTGAAAATAATTCTGTTGCATCTTCAATTAGATTATTATCAATATAATAGCGAATTAAAACAAAGGTGAAGAATGCGGAACTTAATTTATCTTTATACAAAACACCATTTTTATCTTGAAGTGTCTTAAATTTTTCTAAGGTTATTGAATTATCTTGATTATAAACTTCATTCATAATATCCGTTAAATATGCGAATAATTTTTTGAGACTAAAATTTGATTTTATATCATTACATTTATCAATAACAAAATAATCATCAAATTTATCTTTTTTATTAATATAATTGCATAGCTTATGATTTGTTATAAATTCTTTATTGATATTATCATAAAATAGATTTTTAAGAGTATTTGCTCTTTTTGATAATAAATTTAGAAATGTATAATTATAAAAGTAATAGAAAATACCAATAACTACTATCAATAATAATAATGGTAAAAGTAAATTAAATTCTCTATATACTTCGGGAATATTGATGATGAAATTGAAATAATATGCGATACCAAGTATTAATATAACTAAGAATAAATAAATGAATAAGATATAATCAAAAGAAAAATTATCAGTGATATAAATTAGATTATCTATTTGTCTGAATGCAAGAATATCTTTCAATTTTATTTGATCTTTAAATAACAATCCCATATTATAGGAAAGAGCCATAGCATTTAAATGTAAGGTATAATAAACAATCCAAATTATCAATATAATAAAAAATAAGAAGATTGTATAATAATATAATTTATATACCATTTGACAAGTTTCAAATTTTATAGTAGATTTTTCTCTTGCACTTTCAATTGCTTTACTTTCAAGAAGTTTGAACATTTCAAAAAAGAATTCTCTTTTTTCACCAAAATATTTATAAATATAAATATCAATCAATGGTTTAATATATTCATATAATTTTGCAAAACTCATTATCTAATTTATAATGATTTAATTATCCATAAAAATATAAATATTAATAATGGATAACTTAAACGAATAATAAATTCCTGAACTGATGATAGAATATTATCATTTAAATAAGTATTTATATAATGACTGCCTAATTTTTCAATTGAAATACCTAAAACAACAACAAAAGACAATAATATTAATTTAAAGACATCATTTCGAGAAAGCATCATACGATCCCAAAATGAATATTCAGGTGCTCTTTGTTGAACAGGAACAGCTTTTCGAGGTTGTGGTGCTTGTTGTTGCGGCTGATAGTAAATTATAGGAGGGGGTTGTGATTGTGGTTGAGGCTGGGACTGGGGCTGTTGTTGGGGTTGTTGTTGTGGTTGCTGTTGTGGTTGCTGTTGTTGTTGAGGTTGATTTTGATAACTTTCAGGTTCATAATTAGCCATTGTGTTTTCTTCCCCCATGTCATTTCCATTATAAGAATAAGCTATATTTAATTCGGTCATTATCTATATTAAAGAATTAATATATTTTTTTAATATAGATAGAACAATGGGATATTATGATAATATATTAAATTTAATATCAGTAGTTTTAGCACTATCAATATTATTTATAATAATATTTGGATGTCAATTTAAGAAATATCGACATCTTGAGCGTTTTACAAATGCAGGAGATGAAGAGCAACAAAAAAATGAAACAACTCCACAACCATTCTCACCTCCACCTCCAAAAACTGAAACTGCTGAATTACCACCATTTGAAAAAGATATTTTTGATAAATTAAAAAATGGAACAATGAAAGATGAAGATATGCAAGATTTAATTGATAAGGATATATTCAAGCGTGAAAATTTAGAAAAGATGTTAGATTATATAGAAAAATTTAAAAATGTAAAATAATAATCTTAATTCAAACCATAATTATATTTTTGTTCCATTTTTCTATAGATATTAATATTATCTCTTGAAAAATTTTCATTTATATTATCTGTTATATCATCTTCGTCTTCATCATTTTCGTTAATAATCTCTTGTTCTGCATTTGTATATTTATATTCATTAAAATTGATGGTATAATTAGGATTTAAGATTGAATTAAATCTATCATTTGTAAATTTAGGTTCATAATAATAAATAGCTAATGTCAAATTGTGATTAACTCCTTTAAAATCATATAAATTTCCAGTATTTGTTTCAAAACGAAATGTTAATTTTGACAATTTCCCAACAGGGTGAAATTCACGAATTGGGATTTTAGTGATATACAATCTTTCATCATTAAAACCTAAACTATTTGTTCGTATTTTAGCTATACCAAGATTATTATTTGTATATGATAATGATCCGAATGAATATTCTTCAATTTCTGGTGATCTAATAATGATATATTTTTCACCAGTAAAACAAACCATTCCAGGAGATATTAAATGATTATTAAAACGAGTATCAATTTTATATTTTTTATAAAAAGCATCACTATTATTAAAAAAACTTATATATAATCTCATCGACTGCATAATATTGCTGTATTTTATTACATTATTATTCTCATCTAAAATAGCATTTTTTGATGTTAATTTATTATAATATGAATATTTTATATTATGAAATTCTTTTTTTACAAGAAGATTAAATCCTAATGTTTCTGCTAAGGTGCTATCATACATATTAAAAATAAAAGGAAAATTGCAATTAAATTGAATTACATCTGTTAATTCTGTTGGTTGTGTTAAACCAGATGCTTCTAATAAAACTGCACTATTATTAATAAAAGTTTTAATTTCTTCATTAAAATGTTCAATAAAAGTTGGCAAAGAATAATCACCGGGTGTTAATGTAAATAATTTAAATTTTCCATTATAAGTTGGATCATAATTTATAGCATTAATATTAATTTTATTATTGATAAAATCATCTATTGAAGTTGATGTATCAGTATGAATATAATAATATAATGTATTGTTATATTTATCAATTGAATACATTGTTCTAGGAACACTAGTATCAATAATATCAAATCCTATAACATTCTTAAAAGGAGTATTAAAATTAATAGAATAATTATTAGGATCTGGATATAATTCAAAATCTCTTGTTTTACTATCAATTAAAACTACCATTGTCTGTTTTATGCTATTATCTCGCAAATAATTAATATCTTCAATTGACATCAGTTATATTTAATATTATTAATATTTTCTTTTATAAAGAATATGGACCCATTTTTTTTAGTTATCTTATAAATGTAATTTTAGTGAATAAAAAAGTGCGTTCTGCAGTATATATTGAAGATGGATCAATTATTAAATCAATTAAAAAACTTTTTCCAAATTTAATATATGAAAACTATGATGGAGGAGTTATAGTATCTAAACAAAAATATACAAATATAAGAAAAATATCTGCTAACAATTTCGGAAAAATATTGGGCTATCCTTGTTATGCTGATTTTGAAAATCTAAATAGAGACATTCCTTATTATGGTATTTCAATAAGAATTAATTATAATAATAATAAATCTATACAATTATTTGCTAATGTATGTAAAGACAAAATAAATTTAAATAAATTTAAATTGATTGCAAAAAAAGCAGAAAAAGCAATTCAAAAAAAGGAATATAAAGAAATGATAAAACCAACAATAATTAATTCTATTTATGTTGATACAGAAATAGAAATTCCAACTAAATATTTAATTAAAAAATTAACAAATAATAAAAAATTATCAAAAATTGAAAAATCAAAAATAAGTGAGAAATTATATAATATTGGAACTTCTAAAATTGCAGATTATGATTTTCAATATAATAATCAAATTCATCGAGGAATATTGATAGAATTATTATTGAGAATGGAATATCATATAATATCAAATGAATATTTATCATTAAAATTTTCTTCAAATGAAAGAGAAGAATATGAAAACGCCTTACTTCAAATTTTAGATAAAACCAGAAAGATATATAAAAATAAATAATCTTTCTCCTTATATATAATGAATAATCAGAGCGAATATTTTTTGGGTTTATTGGGACAAATTAAATTATTTCATTGGTCTGTTAAGACTTATGCTGCTCATATAGCATTAGATAAATTACATTCATCATTATCAGAAAATATTGATAAATTTATGGAAGTTTATATTGGTAAATTTGAACTTCAGCCAATTGATAAATTTATGATTACAATGACCGCAACAAGCGATTGCACAAATCTTAATGCATATCTTCAAAAACAAAATGAAAATATTAAAAAAATAAGAACTTCTTTAAATAAAGCTACTGAACTTCAGAATATTATTGATGAAATGATGGGAAATATAAATCAATGTCTATATCTTTTAAATTTGAGTTAATAAAAATAAAAATAACTAACAATCACTATTTACCATAAAACATAAAGAATTATCTGGTCGTTTTGTTGTTGGATTTGATGTTATAGGTAATGGCAAATGTGAATATTGAATTAAAAATTCAGTTATTGCATCAACATTATAAGGGAATGTATAAATATTTTGAAATTCTGGTAAATTATACATTATAATGGTTTTAAAGATTATATAACAATAAGCATTTGTATAATCAAACCATTTATGATTATTTTCTTTTTGTAATTTGAATATTTGATATGATTTGTATAATGAATATTCCAATTCTTCTAAATATAATTCATAGAAGTCTCTTTGAGTTTCCTGACTGATTTCTTTTAAAAACATTAAAGTTGCCCAAAATTCAACAATCGCTTCATTAGGATCAATGTTTAAAGTCTTTATATTAAAATGTTCTTTAAGTCTTTTAATATTACTTTCTTTAAATTGAGAATGTATTTCTGGAATATGATGAATAATTTCGTGAAATAAAACTTTCCCCATTTCTTCTTTTCGCATTATATAAATTTCAGGTCTATTTAGATAAGTAAATGCACTATTTATATTAAATTTTGATAATGGTATTTTAGAATTCATATTAAATTTCTTTTGAAAAGGGGATAAACACAAATAAATATTATAATAACTATTATTTGTAAATTTATGAACTCTGTCTAAATTTTTCAATATTTCTTTCTCATATTTCTTTATTATAATTTCTAAATCATCTGTCAAAACATAAAAAGTTATTAAACCTTTCGAATAAATCTTAACATTATTCAAAGATCTCAAATAATTATTATAATGTTTATTATTTCCTATAAAATGTGTTATTTCTCTTTTTATTTTTTCACTATTCATCTATTATATTATTGAAAAATTGTTTTAATTCTTTGATAATACAATTTAAAAATTTATCGTCTTTAAGTTTATTTCCTATTTGCAATAAGATTGATGATTTAATTTGATAATCAAGTGATATATTTTGATCAGTTTCACCTAATGACTTATCATCCCAATAATTACTTCTCATTATAAAATTATTGATAACAGTTGATTTCAATTCTCCTTTTAATTTTGTTTGCTTTTCATCAATAAAATGTTCATTATTTTCAATATATTTCCAAATATTTTTACCAGAATAAATAAATTTATCTTTGATGAGTTCATATATTACCTTTGCTACATCATAATGAGATCCATTAGAACCTATACATATATCAATATAGTTATTTAAATAACTAGCATTCATTTTATATTTAAAAAATATTATTGTTTTAAATATAAATGATTGAAAATCCTTATGAAATTCTGAATATTAATATTAATGCTACTACTGATGAAATTAAAAAAGCTTATAGAAAAATTGCTTTAAAATCGCATCCTGATAAGCTCAATAATATTACAGATCAAGAAGAAAGAAAAAAGAAGATTAAAGAATTTACAGATGCAACAAATGCTTATAATAAGCTTTTGAATAATGAGGGATGTGCTTTTCAGAATTTTGATTGTGATTATGAAAATTGGGAGAAAACTTTCGATAAAATCATTAATAGTAAGTTATTTAAAGATTTTCTTTCAAATTTGATGAAACCATCTTCAACAAAAGCAATAATTAATCATACATTCAATTTAGATATTTCTTATTCCGAATATTTCAATAAAAAGAAAAAGAAAATTCAAATTTTCTTAAAAGATTATGAAGAACCTATTTATTTAGAATTAGATTGTAAAAAATACCCAAAAGCCATTATTACTCATATTGATGAAAATGATAATGAACACGAAATTATTTTAAATATGAATATTACCAGAAATAATAAAAATTATTATCATATTGAAAATAAGGATGGAAGTATTGATATTATTTTTGATATGATTATATCAACTGTTGAATATATCACTGGAAATATAAGAGAACATGTTTATTTGAATAAAGAAATATTATTAATAACGATAGAACCGTTTGCTAAGACATATGAAATTGAGGGATTGGGAATTAATAATGGAAAATTTATTTGTAATTTTATTTATATTCCAATTGATAAAAATGAATGGGATAGGATAAATGATAAAGATAAAAATGAAATAATAAGAATTTTTAATTCTATAAAATAAAATTTATATAAAGATTTATCATTTATATAGAAATATAAAAAATGCCTGTTGCTCCGAAAAAACAAACACCATCTGCTGCCCCTGTTGTTGCCCCTCCTTCAGAAATTGTTGCCCCAGTAAAAGTAGAAGTAGTTAAGAAAACTAAACCAGCACCCGCGGCTAAAGTAGCACCCGTGCCTGTTTCTAAAGTTGAAGAGCCAGTGGCAGCTGCTACCGAAGATGCAGCTGCTGATAGTCAAGTTCCAGCAACTGAAAATGTTGTTCAAGTTCTAGCAGATAAGATTGGAACTCTTGCAACTCTTCTAAAAGATATTCAAAGTTCTCTAAAGCCAGTTCTTAAGGAGCATGATAAGCTACGAAAGATTGTCGAGCGTATTCAAAAGAAACGCGATAATGCTCGCAAGTCTCCTTCTGGTTTTGCTAAGCCAAATAAGATTTCAGATGAGCTTTGTGATTTCATTGGTGTTCCACATGGCACTGAGAAATCACGAACTGATATTACTCGTTATATCAATGCTTATGTTAAAGAGCATAATCTAAATAAGCCATCAAATCGTCGTGTAATTCTTCCTGATGAGAAACTAAAAAAGATCCTTAAGATCAATAATGAAGAGGAAGTAACATTCTTCATCCTCCAGCGCCTAATTTCTCATCATTTCCCTTCACTAGCAGCTAAGAATGCTGCAGCTACTGCTGCGGCGGTTGCTGCTACTTAATAGAAATAAATATTTCATTTCTTAGTTTCTTGAAAATAAATTCAATATTTATATTATAAATGATCATATCTCTGTTTATTTTTTTAATTTCTTGATTGATCAAGATATTATTATTAAGTTTCTTTATTTTTTCTACCATTTTTTTATTCAATTTATTTTTCTTGTCTCTTATCAAATCGTTTTTTATACGAGATAATAATATATGCCCATCATAATTATAAAATGAAAGTAGTTTCTTAATATTATCAAGAATAGTTTCATTATCAATAATATCATCAGTATTTATTACATCAATAATTATTTGTTTTTCATTAATTTTATTAATCTTCTTTTTCTTTATTTTTTTACACCTTTGGACATTTAAAATGCCAATTTTTTGATGACTAAAATAATATAAGAATTTAACTATATTATAGTATGATAGTGATGCAACTCTACCATGCAAATGATCTATTCATTAAACTAAATAATGGTGTGTTTGGAACGAAAGTTCTATTATTTAGTTTATAATGTATTACTTTGTTATCAAAACAATAAACCTAACGGTGAGATAATACATTACTTAGTAAAAAAAAATTAAAAATGAATTCATACTAAGTCCACGCTTGGTACTACCCGAATTTTTACTAATTTGAATTTTTAAATGTCATAATCGGCATTTTAAATGTCCAAAGGTGTAAAACAACTAAACATTAGAAATAAATATAATGAAAATTCAATCATATTTCTTATTTTTAAAGAAAAAAGAAATATTCATTTTTTTAAAATAAAATTATTTAATAGAATGAAAAAAAAAATAACAAA
>Ga0304728_1000144_pt1 | contig 57293 bp, 48 predicted proteins | sample C_130625_MF_Meta_FD_190476 | JGI IMG/M metagenome (GOLD analysis project Ga0304728, IMG submission 190476) | Freshwater microbial communities from Lake Croche, Canada to study carbon cycling - C_130625_MF_MetaG (v2) (version 2) | ecosystem: Environmental > Aquatic > Freshwater > Lake | place... | reverse complement strand
CTAGCCCTCTGCTCAACGCCAAAGCGGTGCTGTTCATCAATCACCACCAGCCCCATGGCCTTGAAGAGCACGTCACCCGTGAGGACCGCCTGCGTACCCACCACGATGTCCACGGCGCCCGAAGCGATGTCCGCCACGGTGCGACGTCGTTCGGCGGCCGAGAGTCGGCCGGTGAGTAAGGCCACGCGAATCTCCCGTGAACCACCCAGAACCGCCGGGTCAGAAATCGCCAGGCCCGCTAGGTCACGGCGCATCGAAGCCACGTGCTGTTCGGCGAGTACTTCCGTCGGCGCCATCAGCACCGCTTGACGACCACCGTCAATCACCGCCAGCATGGCCGCCAGCGCCACGGTGGTCTTTCCCGAGCCCACGTCGCCCTGGAGCAAACGGTGCATAGGTCGCAACTTGGTGAGGTCGGAAAAGATATCCGCCAGAGCTCGTTGCTGGGCGCCGGTCAGAGCGAAACGGTGACCGGCGAGAAACTGTGCCACCAGCGAATTCGCGGGACTCACCAGCGATCCGGGCGCGGTAGCGAGATCGGCTAGGTCAGCGGGGTGCGCCACCCCTGCGGCGGATTCTTCGAGGCGCCGTCGGCGCAGGGCCAACAGCAACTGCAGCCGAAGGAATTCGTCGAATACCAAGCGTCGTCGAGCCGGCGCAAGCTCCTGCATCTCGGAGGGCGAGTGAATGCCATGAAAGGCCGCAGTGCGTTCGACCAAATCATGAACTCTGCGTTGGTCGTCATTCAGCGGATCAAGAATCTGCCCGGCGCGACGCAGGGATTCTTCGACGAAACCACCCATTTCCCAGGAGGTGAGACCGGCCTTACCGGAAGCCGGATAAATCGGGACGACGCGACCCACGCGACTCGGGTCACGCTCCTCGCCGCTGGCCCCCACGATGACGTCCACCACGGGATTCGTCATTTGTGCGGTTCCGCGATACTCGCTGGCTTTACCAAAAAAGAGTGCCTGGGAACCGACGGCTAGCTGTCGCTCACGCCATGCCTGGTTGAAAAAAATTACTTTGAGTGAACTCGCACCGTCCGTGACGGTGACTTCCACCATGGCCTTGCCCGTCTGCGTTCGCCGCGCCGAGCACTTGACGACTTCCCCAAAGATAGCGACCTCCTCGCCCAGGGCGAGGTCGCTCAGATCAACTTGTTTGGTGCGGTCCACGTAGCGTCGCGGATAAGTAGTGAGTAAATCAAAGACCGAACTAATACCCATTTGCCCCAGCGAGGCGGCACGTTTTTCTCCGACATGCTTCAGGGCCGTGACGGGGACGTCAGCCAGCTGACGAAGGGGGCGTGGAGGGCTCTCGCTCACTCGATCCCGAAGAGGTACGGATACAGGGGTTGACCACCGTGGTGCACCTCCACCTCGAGATGGTCAAATCGTTCGCCGACGAATTCTCGAATACGACGGGTGTTGGCCGGCGTGGCATCTTCACCTTCGATAATCGTGAGGAGTTCGTGCGCGTCGGTAACCAAGGCGTCCAGTAGTCCCGCGGCAGCCAACGACACCGAATCGGCAATGGCCACCACGCCCTTGGCGTTGAGACCAATCCAGTCGCCCACCTTCACCTCGCCAGCGTCCGTGGTGGTATCGCGCACGGCCTGAGTAATTTCGGCGGCTATTACGTGCTCGTAGGAAGCAATCATCGCCACCCGATTCTCTTCCGCCGTGGCTCCCGGGTCATAGGCGAGTAGGGCTGCGAAACCTTCGACGATGGAGCTGGTCGGGACGACGCTCACGGGGAAATCCACCAATGAGCCGACTTGCTCGGCCACCGGTCGAATGTTCTTATTATTCGGCAGAATGATGACTTCGCTCGAACCCGTGGATTGTGCGGCTGCCACCAGTTCGGCCGTGGAGGGGTTCATCGACTGACCGCCCCTCACCAATACGCGCACCCCCAGGGAGCGGAAAATACGACCAATTCCTTCGCCCACCACGACGGCCACGACCGACGTAGCCGGGGCGGGGCCCAGGTCGTCGAGATCGTCATGGTCCAGCTGTTCGGCCACGCCTTCGCGGACCCACTTTTCCTCGACTACTTCGTCGAGCAGGTCGGTTACCCGAATCTGTCGAGGACGTCCGGCATCCAGGGCGGCCTCAATGGCGGCCCCCACATCGTCGGTGTGGATGTGACAGTTGTATAGCCCGTCACCCCCGACGATCACGATGGAGTCACCGATTCCCATCCACACTTCGCGGAAGGCGGGCATGGTGGCATCGTCGGCTTCCAAGAGGTACATAACTTCGTAACGCAAGTCAGCGATGCCACCTTCACCGTGTTCCTGGACTTCTTCATGGGCGATTACCGTCATTCCCTCTAACGAGGGGGCTTCAGGTAGCGGGTCCCCCGCAACGACGTGACAGAGCGCGTCGATCAGCAAGAGCAGGCCCGTTCCACCGGAGTCGACCACACCGGCTTGTTTCAAAACCGGGAGTTGTTCGGGCGTGTAGGCCAGGGCGGCGGCGGCGGCTCCCCGTGAGGAGTGCACCATGGCGTCCAGCGAAGCGAAGGTGGCGTTCGCCCCCAGAGCGGCAGCGCGGGCCACCGACAAAATGGTCCCTTCAATTGGTCGAGCAACCGCTTGACGCGCGAGAACGTCGGCGTGCGTCAACGCGGCGGCGAGAACCAGCGGGGTGATCTGCGTTTCGACCTTAAATTTCTCCACCAACCCACGCAGTAGCTGGGACAAGATCACCCCAGAATTACCCCGAGCGCCCATGAGCGATCCGTGCGCAACGGCTTTACAGACGGCCGCCAAATCCGCCGCGTCCGGCAATTGCGCAAGCTCGGCCGCCACGGATTCAATAGTCAGCGCCATATTGGTACCGGTATCCCCGTCCGGGACGGGGTACACGTTCAGACGGTTAATGACCTCTTTATGGCTGCGCAGAAGCCCGGCGTAGATTTCTACGACCGAGCGGAAATCACTGGCTGAGAGGCTCGAGAGTACGGGCATTGGCTTCGATGCTACAATGGTCCTCCGGTTCACATCGGCTCTGTTTCAAAAACAGCGACCCCTACACAAGGAGATAGTTCATCATGGCCTCAGTCTGCGAAATCTGCGGTAAGAAGCCGTCGTTTGGTATGAACGTCTCCCACTCCCACCGCCGTACCAAGCGCCGGTGGAACCCGAATATTCAGCGCGTGCGCGCCTTGGTCGGCGGTACGCCGGTTCGGGTGAATGTCTGCACCGGCTGCCTGCGTTCCGGCAAGATTACTAAGCCGGTTCGTCGCAACGCCAAGGCCTAGCCTTTTCGCCCCTGCGGGGCCAGACTTGTGGCAGCACTTTTTTTGTTCGACCTGACCCCCATCTAGGTGTGGGAGGGTCTTGTGACACCCTCTCTATAAGGTTCACTCCTAATTTTGAGAGAGGCGTGACGATGACGAATTTTTGGTACAGGTTCTCCCCCACTTATCGATAAACCCGCACCCTGGTCGTCGTTGCGAAGACGATTCCCACTGCGCGCCACCCCCTTCGCGAAGTTCTCGGTGCCTCGTGCATCCAATCCCTCTACCCATCCAACGAGAAAGTAAACCTTTTGCTTGACCATCACACAACCAACACCGACAATCATTCAGCGTCGCTTTCACCCGTTGAAGGAAGAAAAATGACCACCACTATGAGCAGAAACGATTCTGTTCCTAACGAAATGCTGGCGTTGGAGACGAACTTCGTCACGGAAATAAATAGTCGACGAGTGTTGCAGAGCATCATCACCGACGCATACGCGTCGGGGCAATTTTGCATCAACGTTCAATCGGGTTTTGCCACCCACCCTCAGGCGCGCTTTACGATCGAGGAAGTAACCGTTGCCTTGCCCGCGGGAACCAAATTGTTGCGGGTGAACGAATCAGAGTCCTACGTGGAAGTGGTCTGCGAAGGACCCGGTTGGATGATGAGTCTCGTCATCTGGAGATATCGCGTCACGTACACCATCTTGTGTAATCACCGCGACACCGCCACCGCTCTCGTCGACCACTTGCGCGTGATGCTGGAAGTGACCGAGACGCCAGAACCCACCACCTGTTTTGGTAGTTGGACCAACAGCGATGAATTTGCGGACCGACAAGTAGTCGATCGCGTGGAATGGATCGACATCCGCGAGAACTATCCCCAGGCGATTCGCCCACAACTCGATGCCGTAGCCGCTCTCGAAAAGAAGGATGTCCCCAATGGCTCCATCGTTTTATGGACCGGGGAACCTGGTTCCGGGAAAACCTGGGCCATCCGGTCGTTGATGACGAGTTGGGAACCGTGGTGTCAGGTGGACGTGATTTGCGACGGTTCGGACTTCCTGGCCTCAGCGGCGTACCAAACGCGGGTGATTCGTGCGTCGCATTCGAAACAATTGCGCCTGATCGTCCTGGAAGATTGTGACGCACTCATCGTGAAGCAAGAGAACCGAAGCCAGCAACTAAGTGCACTGCTCAATCTCAGCGACGGTCTGGTGGCGCAAAACAATCCGATAGCGTTTTTGCTCACGTCCAACCTCAACGTGCAGCGTATTGATCCCGCGGTGCTGCGTCCCGGTCGTTGTTTGGCCGAAATCTATTTTGGAAAATTCAGTGCGGAGGAAGTTGCGCAGCGCCGACCAGAGCTCCTTCACGCAGCACAAGCAATGAGTTTGGCGGAGCTGTACAACCTAGATTCGACCACGCCAAAAATTACGTCACCAAGTTTGGAAACACGCTTCGGCTTCCATCAGTAGTCCCACTCGTCGTCGTCGCTCACGCATGGCGGATTCTCCGGTTGTCGTCACGAAGGCGACACTCGGAGTTTCCTGCTCGGTCTACGAGGTTTTCTCCGGGAGCGGGAAATCTCAATAAACACCTGTAAAAATCATGTAAGTAGGTGTATTTCTTACAACTTTTCGTTGCCTCTTTTCCGATTGTCGTCGCGGGTCGTGCCGATTCTCTAGTGCTGGCAGCGAATTTTTTAATCGACACGATTTTTTGCTTGAGGCAATGTTCCGTACCAGTGACCAAGTGGTGTATCTCCGCGTACACAAAGTCTTTTTGTCTATGTATTATCAGCGAAGCATGTAAGTAAGTCCGGAGGGGGATCACATGTTCAGCAGCATTGTTCTATTAGGAATCGCGATTTTGGCGTTGGTTGTTTTGTACGGTAGTCGGCGTCATTACGTACGTCTGGCAAAGTTGTGCGCTACCGCACTCGCTACAACGACCTTGAGCGCACTCGCATTAATACCGAGTGCGAATGCGACTGCTCCCACGCTGGGATCGCAAGCACCATTGTCGATTACGAATTCAATCTTGATGGGCAAGGTAGGAACTTCCGTAACGCTCACCACCGAGGGTGGTTCCGGTAGTGGAGCGCTCTCCTTTAAGGCCACCGGCAAATATTGCGTCGTTAAGACGAAGTTCCTGAGCGCCACCATGCCCACCTCCTGCGTGGTGACTGCCACTAAAGCAAAAGACCGTAACTTCAATGCCGTAACTTCCCACTCCGTTACTTTTGTTTTCTCAGGCAAGACCCAGTCCGCTCTCGTGCTCCACAGCACCTCGCTGACTGGAGTTGCTGGCAAGTCCGTGACGCTCTCTACCACCGGCGGAACGGGCAAGGGTGCGGTTAGTTACCAAGTCACCGGTTCAAATTGCACAATCGCTAAGACCTCCTTGACCGCCAGCGCCATGACCAGCTGCTCGGTCACGGCGACCAAGCTCGGACTTATGGGCTACGCGAATGCCATGTCGGCACCTGTTGTCGTCACGTTCATTCCGGCAACCTTCCGGATCATTAACAGCCAGACCAACGGCACAGTCGGCACACCGATCACCGTCATTGCGGAAGGTGGATCACTCACCGGAACCGCGAGCTATGCGGTGACCGGAGTTGGCTGCACCATCAACGCCAGCTCGGGTGCTTTGAATGCGTCAGCCGCTGCGACCTGTTCTGTTTCCGCCACCTTGAACGCCCACGGCTCTGTCGTAGCGACGGCCCCGAGCGTTAGTTTCGGATTCACCGTTGAAAACCCGACCGTAGCCCACCCCGACGTGGCCACTTTGACTTCAGTGACCGGAACCAGAGGTGCACAAATCAACGACACCGCTAACGGTCAGGTGAACTTTATAAATCAATACTTCAACCACGCCGACCACTGGTACGTCAACTACCTCCCGGCCGGCGCGACAGTGGTCATGACGTGGCACGTCAATGGTTCAAATGGCATACCTCTCGCCAACGCCGCCGTGACCCTCCACACCAATTTGGACTATTCATGTGCTGCGGGCGTCACTTGGACGACCAGCAGCTTGAACGTGTACCCAGGATGCAACGGAGGATCCGAAGGCACCCTCGCCGGTACCACGGATGCCGACGGAAACGTGAGTTTCACCTTGGTCAACACCAACGTGGTCGGTGGATCGGCACCGGCTGACATGACTACCACGGCCGGCGTTACTGCCAACGAGGGAAGTACGTTCCCGTGGACCGACACATTGCTCCAGGTCACCAACGACACCTACACGGGAAGTCCCACGACGCAGATCAACCAAGCCACCGACCGCGTGGACTTCATTGTTATTCCTTCTTCGAGCAAGGTTGACGCGCCCACGGTGGCCCACCCCGATGTCGCTACCTTGACTAGCGTCACGGGACAGCACGGTTCGCAAATTGACAACACCACTCGTGGTGACAGTCAATTCATCTATCAGTACTACAACCCCACTGACCACTGGTACGGGAACTACATTTCCAACGGCGCCGCTGTCACCATGACGTGGCATGTCAAAGGGTCGAATGGGCAAGCATTGCCCAACGCGCCAGTGACACTCCAGAGCAACCTCGCATACTCCTGTGCCAATGGAGTGACCTGGTCGACGGAGAGTTTGAACGTGTACCCAGGATGCAACGCCGGGGCACAGGGATCACTCGCTGGCATTACTGACGTGAATGGGAACGTAACTTTCCACCTGACTAACACCAACACCGACACCGGAACGACGCCGAGCGATACCACTACTGGTCCAGGTATGGAACACAACGAAACGACACTTTCGTGGACCGACATGCTCTTGCAAGTTGGTAACGATGTTGTGTCGGGAAATCCCTCTACCGAGGTGAACCAAGCAACTGACCGAGTGGACTTCATTGTCCTACCGTCGGCTTCTGGATCAACCACTACGGGGCCCACCTACGCCAACCCAGACGTGGCCACGATGACGTCCGTCACGGGAGGCGTCAATGCCACCCCCCTCGACTTCACGTGGCAGGGCGACATCTGGTTTATTAACCAGTACTACTCCCCGAGCGACCACTGGAATTTCACCTACATCGTTCAGGGATCAAGTTTTACCGTGAACTGGCACGTGGTCGGCTACGACGGTGCACCGCTCGCTCACACGGCGGTCACCCTGCACACAACCTTTGGTGGTAACGATGCGAATTGGACTGCAGCCGCGATGGACTCACAAGGAAATATCCTTGGAACTACTGACGCCAACGGAAATGTCAGTTTCACCATCACCAACGGCGACAGTGGACTTAGCGCCAATCCGGCCAACACCACGAGTGCTGCGACGGCCCAAGTCTTCGAAGGCACAGCTCCGTCCACCCGTATGGTGCTCGTCGTCGGCTCGGACATCATCACTGCCGGAACAGCACGGCCGACCGTGAACCAAGCAACGGATCTCACGGACTTCATCGTTGTTCCGACCGCCGGCTCGGGATCATCAGGCGGCACCGCTCCGGCTGGTGCCACCTACGCCCACCCGGACGTGGCGACCTTGACGTCCACGACGAACACCATCAACACCACGCCCTACGACAAGACCGCTGACGGTGACCAATGGTTCATCTGGCAGTACTTCTCGGGCGGTGACCGTTGGTTGCTGAACTACGTAACGCAGGGATCGACCATTACCGAGACTTGGCACGTCGTCGACTACAACGGGGCGGCACTGAAGAACAGCACCGTTACTTTGATGACGAGCTACGCGGGCAACGACACCCACTGGAGCGCCACGGGCATGGTGAACGGAAACGTTGCTGGCACGACGGACGCCAGCGGAAACGTCACCTTTACCCTTACCAATACCGACACCGGAATCACGGCGACCCCTTCAATGGGCGTCAACCCGGGCGCTGGTGCTGGCGGAGAATCAACTAACCCTTGGTCACGCATGGCTCTCGTCATTGGAACCGTTGTTGACCACGCCGGGCACAACCCGGCTGATGGTGCTGTGGGAAGCGCGAGCGACACGATTACCGCAGGCGTTCAAAACGACATCAACCAAGCCACGGACTTGGTCGACATCATCGTTGCTCCGACCGCCGGCTCGGGATCATCAGGCGGCACCGCTCCGGCTGGTGCCACCTACGCCCACCCGGACGTGGCGACCTTGACGTCCATCAGCGGAGCGGCTGGCCCTGCTCCCATCGACTTCACCTACATGGGTGATGAATGGTTCATCTGGCAATACTACTGGTGGGGTGACCGTTGGTTGTTCAACTATGTGACCCAAGGAACTTCGGTTACCGAAACTTGGCACGTAGCAGACTCCAGTGGCGCAGCCTTGACGAATGCCACCGTTACGTTAATGACCGGATTTGCTGGCGTTGGTTCTCACTGGACAGCCACGGGCATTGACTCGCACGGCTTTGTGACTGGCACGACGGACACCAGCGGAAACGTTAGCTTCACCATTACCAACACCGACACCGGCGTGACGAATGTGACCGCTGACTTGACTGTCGCTGTGACGGCCAATGGCGTAGAGTACTGGCAAACCAATCCCTGGGCTCGAACGGTTTTGGTAATCGGAACTCCGGTCGTCCACGCCGGGCACGACCCGGCTGATGGTGCTGTGGGAAGCGTGAGCGACACGATTACCGCAGGCGTTCAAAACGACATCAACCAAGCCACGGACCTCGTTGACCTGATTGTCGTTCCATAGTCTTAAAGTTTTGACAGTGATTCCCCGCTCCCAGCGCTATCTCGCTGGGAGCGGGGAATTTTTTGTAGTCCAGTAGTGCAGAGAATTCCGGAGCGGAATCAAATCTCTCTTACCCCCAAGGAGACCCCGAATGACATTTAGCCACGCAAACGCCCCGCGTCGTTTCCCTGATGGGTTTATGTGGGGAACTGCCACTGCCGCGTATCAAATTGAAGGGGCCGTTGCCGAAGATGGTCGCACACCTTCCATTTGGGACACCTTTAGCCACCACAGTGGTCGTGTCACTAATGGTGACACTGGTGACATTGCCTGCGACCACTACCACCGCTACGAAGAAGATCTTGACCTCCTCGCTGAGCTAGGCGTCTCCGCGTACCGTTTCTCCATCGCCTGGCCCCGGATCCACCCTGACGTCACTGGACCGGCCAACGAACTGGGATTGGACTTTTATAAGCGCCTTATTGCGGGGCTTCACGACCGAAATATCACACCCCTGCCGACGATGTATCACTGGGATCTTCCCCAGTCGCTCGAGGACCTAGGTGGGTGGACCAATCGCGACACCGCGTATCGATTCGCTGACTACGCCGCCACTGTTTTAGAGCGCCTCGACGGAATTGGGAAGTGGACTACGTTCAACGAGCCCTGGACGAGCGCCTGGCTGGGTTACGCCTACGGTCACCACGCGCCTGGACGCGAAGACATCGGTGCGGGGGCATCCGCCACGCATCACCTCCTCTTAGCTCATGGATTGGGCGTGGAGGCGTCGCGCGCCATTCGACCCGAAGTCGAAATTGGCTTGACCTTGAACTTAGGAACGCTCCGCTCGGGAACTGACGAGCAAGTCGATCGCGACGCTACGTGGCGTGCGGATGGTAACCAGAATCGTATTTGGCTCGACCCTCTTTTCCGTGGTTCCTACCCTGCGGACATGGTCGATCTCTACAGTGCCTATCCACCTGGCTTTTCCGTAGTACAGGACGGCGATATGGCGACTATCTCTTCGCCCATTGACTTCTTGGGGGTCAACTTCTACGGCCCGGGCACCGTCATGGGCGAAGGACGCGAGATGGAGGCGCGTATGGCCGGCTATAACGTCGGTCCACGGCCTGAGAGCGATGCCATCAATAGTCTCGGCACCATTGGCGTTTCCACACCGGGACGACCCGTCACGGCCATGGACTGGGAAATCGACGCCAGTGGTCTGCGGGAGCTTCTGGTGCGAATCAAAAACGAATACACCGACATTCCTCTCTACATCACCGAGAACGGTGCCGCCTTTGCCGACTACGTCGGTACCGACGGTGCGGTCCGTGACCCCCAGCGCATTCGTTACCTCGATCAGCACCTCGACGCGTGTTTGGGTGCACTCGAGGCTGGTGTCAACCTCAAGGGATATTTCATTTGGAGTTTGCTCGACAACTTCGAATGGGGATTTGGCTATTCGCGACGTTTCGGCATCGTGTGGATTGACTACGACACGGGACGCCGTATTCCCAAGAGCAGCTTTCACTGGTATCGCGGCATCACCGCCAACAACGAACTTCCCGAGTTGAACACAGCCCTCCAAGTGCGCTACTGAGAGCCCGCTTCGAATTTCGGCGCAACATGCTGTGACGATCGGGCGCCAATTATTTCGCAGAAATTTTTACGGCCGTTCGCTGCGCATCCGTGGCCGGCAGCCAGCAGCGCGCCATGTGCCCATCACCCAGGTCCACTTCGGGGGGTTGATTTCCTCGACAGATATCCATCACCTCGGGACAACGCGGACTGAAGCGACAGCCCGCATAGTTGAAGTGCGTTGAGTCCACGCCGTGTGCGGTCGGCTGGTTTTGCCTCGACAGTTTTTCCGGATTGGGTACTGAAGCAACCAAGAGTTGGGTGTAGGGGTGGATGGGGGCATCCATGACCTTCGTGCCACGTGCACGTTCCACCACTTGACCGGCATACATCACTGCGGATTCGTCGGCGATATAACGCGCCGACGCTATGTCGTGCGTGATGTACATCATCGCCAGCAGACGGGTATCGCACAGCTCACGCAGAAGGTTCAATACGCCCAGACGAACAGACACGTCCAACATGGAGATGGGTTCATCCGCAAGGAGAACCTTGGGATTTACTGACAAACCACGCGCAATATTGATCCGCTGGAGTTGTCCACCGGAGAGTTCGTGAGGGTAGCGATCAAGGTACTCATCCTGAGGAGTCAAAGCCACACTGGCCAAGACTTCGCGGGCGCGTACGACGACGTCGTGCTTAGGCGTGCCGTGAATAAGAAGTGGACGCTCGAGGGAGTGCCGAACCATCCGTACCGGATTCACCGAGGCGAACGGATCTTGAAGGACGAGCTGTACTTCGCCGGCGTAGTCAGCCGTGCGGCGCTGACGTAGAGCGATGACTTCTCCCCGAAGCAATAATTCGCCTTCGGTCGGTACGACGATACGCGCCAGCATCCGGGCGAGAACAGACTTGCCCGATCCGCTCTCCCCTACGATGGCCAGAACTTCACCCGCTCTCAGCGTGACGCTCACGTCGTCAACGGCTCGCACCCGAAGTTTCTTGCGGAAAAGGCCACCTTCACTACGCCCCGCGAACTCACACGAAAGTCCGCGTGCTTCGAGGACAACATCGCCACGAGTGACCTGTTCCATCATGCACCTTGTCCGATGCGAGAAGTTGCCCGCCGCGATAGCGACACGGGAACGGCTTCGGTGGAAGAGGAGTCATGTAGCCAGCAGGCCACCGATCGGTGGCCATCTTCAATGGTGGCTAAGGGTGGTGCTTGCGTACGGCAACGATCGTGCGCCGACGGGCAGCGTGGGTGAAAGGCGCAGCCACCGGGAGGTGACTTGAGGTTGGGTGGTGAACCGGGGATTCCCGTCATGTGCACCCGATCACCTTGGAGAGGCGGAAAGGAATTCATCAAGCCCAAGGTGTACGGGTGACGTGGTGCGCCGTATAACTCAACGGCCGGAGCACGTTCTACGATTTCACCGGCGTACATGACCATAATTTCATCGGCCAATTCCACTAGTAAGGAGAGGTCGTGGGTGATGAAGATCATCGCGAAGCCCAGCTTCTGGCGCAGTTCGTAGAGTTCGGACACAATTTCTCGCTGCGTAACTACGTCCAGGGCAGTGGTGGGCTCATCCATGATTACCAGTTCGGGACCCAGAGCGAGGGCCATCGCAATCATTACGCGCTGACGTTGTCCACCCGACAATTCGTGGGGAAAGCGCTGGAGTCGGTCGGCCGCTAGGCCCACTAATGACAACAGCTCTATCGCTCGCTCCTGCCGTGACGTTTTTGACGACGTGCGATCATGGCGACGCAAGATCTCATCGAATTCCTTGCCCACACGCCGCAGTGGATTCAGAGCGTTGAGCGCGCTCTGCATCACGATGGAAACCTGTGACCAGCGCACCTGGCGGAGTTCGTCCTCGCTGGCCGTGAGAAGGTTGAAGGCCTCCCCTTTTCGCTCTCCCGCGAGGTGCAGGGTCACCTCGCCGGATGTAATGACCCCCGGCGCGCGTAGCAGGCGCGTCAGACCATAGACCAAAGTGGATTTACCCGATCCGCTCTCCCCCGCCACACCCAGCACTTGTGAGCGGCCAAGGGAAAAACTAACGCTCGACACGGCGCGGACGGCATCGTCTCCGTAGCCATAATCCACGCTCAAGTTCGTAACGTCGAGCACCGGCACAAAGGGGTCTTCCTTCACGAAGAAGCCTCCTTCTTTATCTCTTCGCTACGGTGGACCGGAGTGAAGCCCAGTCGCGGTCGTCGCGCCATACCCACCCGGCGCCGTTGACGTGCCGTGAGTCCGGCGGCGCGCAAACGAGGATTGATGAACTCATCGATGCCGAAATTAATAAGAGCCAAACTAGTCCCCACCAACGCGATGGCTATCCCCGGCGGGGCGAGCCACCACCATTCATTGGCCAGGGCCGCGTTATTGGTCTGCGCCCAATACAACATGGTCCCCCAGTTCCACGTTGACACATTGGTTAGACCCAAGAAGGCCAGGGTGGTGTAGACGCCTACGGAATACAGAATGGTAAACAAAAAAGACGCGGCAATAATCGGTAGCAAGTTCGGTCCGATTTCGCCCAGCATGATTCGCCAACGGCTTTCGCCAATAATCCGAGCCGCTTCGACAAAATCACGATCGCGTAGCGACATCGTTTGCGCCCGAAGAACACGTGCTCCCCAGGCCCATCCGGTCAGAGCGATAACCAGACCCACCACCAAGGGGTTGGCCTGCTCCCCGGCCGGAAGGTAACTATTAATCACGATGAGTAGGGGCAGTCCGGGAATTGCCAAAAAGACGTTGGAGAGAAGTGAGAGGCCCTCGTCGGTTCGTCCTCCGATGTAACCGGCTGTCAGGCCGACCACCAGGGAAATTATGGTGGCCAAGGATCCGGCGATGAATCCCACCACCATGGTCACGCGGCATCCCACGAGGAGCTGTGAGACCACGTCCTGGCCGAGAGTGGTAGTGCCGAAGAGGTGCTGCCAGCTCGGCCGCAGGTTCGGGACAAAGGATGTGTCATTCGGGTCGTAGGGCGCGATCCACGGTCCAATAAGCGTCAGCAGAATGAATATTCCTAAAATACACAGCCCTACCAAGACCTTGGGCGAACGAGGAACTCTCATCGACCGCATCAGTTCACCGAAGCCGTTCTGGTCCGAGGATCAAGGACGTAATAGAGAATGTCCGCCAACAAATTCGCTCCCAATACGGTGAAGGTAATCATTAAAAAGATTCCTTGCAGTAGCGGATAGTCCTCATTGCCGACCGCGCTCACCAAAAGGTTCCCCACCCCGGGATAGTTGAATATTTGCTCCACCAAAAGAGAGCCCGACACCAGTAGGCCGATGGTGAGCGCGAGATTCGCTACCGACGGAAGGACTGCATTGCGCGCCGCGTGCCACATTACGCGACGGCGCGGAAGACCCTTAGCCACGGCCATGAGGACGAAATCTTCGCTCACCGTGGTTACCATCATGTTTCGCATTCCCAACATCCAGCCGGCTAGCGAACTCAGAACGATAGAAGTTAGGGGAAGTTCCGCGTAGCGAAGAACGCTCGCGATATACGCCCAACTCCATCCTGGGTTCAGCGATGAGTCGTACGCACCCATAATCGGAAACAGGTGGAGGGTTCCGGCAAAGAGCATGATCAAAATCGTTCCCAGGAAATAATATGGAACACTTTGCAGAAATGTGGCCACGGGGATGATTGAGTCGGCACGTGAACCGCGTGTCCAGCCAAAGAGGACGCCCAAGGCGGTGCCAATAATAAAACTCACTACCGCAGCCGTACCGATGAGCCCAATCGTCCACCACATCTGCGACGAGAGCACCTGACTCACCGGAGCCGACAGGGTTATGGAGATACCTAGATCACCATGGAAAAGTTGCCCCCAGTAGTGACCGTATTGGACCCACATGGGTTCATTGAGACCCTGCCCGAACTGGGCCTTGATGGCGGCAATCATTTCGGGGGTCACGCGTCCCTGTAATTTTCCGATGAGCTGCTCAATGGGGTTGCCCGGCATGAGTCGCGGCAAAATAAAATTAGCCGTGATGGTGGCCCAGGCGGTGAAGAGGTAGATACTTAAGCGTCGCAGTGCAGTCCTCATGCCAGATCCAGCCCACTGTCGCCGCATCCACAACTCTCCCGCACTATCAGTTGCGTCGGCAAGATTTCCACGGTCCCAATCTCTATCTGCTTATTCAGAAGACCCACCACCATGTTCACCGCAGCTACGCCCAGCTCGAAACTAGGTTGCGACACTGTCGTCAGGTTGGATTGGGACTGACTCGCAGCGGCGATGTCATCAAAACCAGTTACCAGAACATCACGGGGAACCTTTCGACCGCTGCGCAGTAGTGCTCGCACCACACCTACAGCCATTTGGTCGTTCGCACAGACGAAAACTTCGGGAAGCGCCGATGTGTTCGCCGTACGAAGATCGATGGCTTCTTCGGCCCGTGAGAGGGAAAAATCCCCTCGCAAGAAGTTCTCCGGGCGCAAGACACCTCCGCAGGTATTCAACGAAGACTCAAAGGCTTTAAAACGAGCGGCAGCATCAGAGCTATCGGGGTTGCCACCAACAAAACCGAAATCCTTCACCCCGTGTACGTCGACGAGGTGGCGTACTACCGCCTCTATCCCGCTGTCATTGTCCACACGAATGGTGCCACCGAATTTAGACTTCCCGGAACCCGAAAGGTGCACGGAGTGCATTCTCTTCGCGATCCGCATGGCGCCGACGTTGTTCACAACGCGGTCCGACAAAATAATTCCATCGACCGCACCGTAGAGATGGTGGACGGGATTAGATGCCGATCCATTTTCTATCTGCACCGCACAGGCAAAAAGCGAGTATCCCAACTCGGCGGCCCTCCATGACGCACCGCGGACTATTCCGTCCGCGTAGAGAACACTCGCATCGTCCTCGCGAATGGGAAATGCTGAGTGACGATCCTCTTCGAGGGGATAGGCCAAACCAATCGACCAACGTCGGCCACCCGACAAACTCCGCGCCGCGGGGCTCGGTACGAAATTGAGTTTCTTCACCGCCGCGTCAACGCGATCGCGGGTTTCGGGTCGAACCTGAGCCGACCCGTTGAGAACTCGACTTACTGTGGCGATGGACACGCACGCGACGTCGGCAACGTCGTATATCGTGGCGGAACCTTTGCCCATCATCGACCTTTCTGTAAGCGATTACATTGTAAGCACTTTCATGCTGGGCCACCATGCTGAATTCGGGTTTGTAAGGATATTTTCTCTAACTTCGAAAGTCCCCTGGATCACGCCACGAAGCAAAACCGAATTTACTTCTCGAGCCCCCCCCGCTTGCGCGAAAAATGGGCTCGTCCACGACAGTCGCACGACGGAGGATGTCACCATGAGATGTAAGAAAAACATTTCTTTCTTTTCTGAAAGATAACTCGATCTACACTTCAGCTAGCTCCGTACCTCGCGCGTGCGATGAAATCCCATTCGTAGTGGCAACTAATCTTGTCCCTACCGCCGGTGCGTTTCGTGCCGCAAGAAAGCGAGATGTTCCTCCATGAAAAAATTTCTGGTCATGCTGAGTGCCACAATGTGTTTGAGCAGCAGCATTGTGGGATTCGTAGCAACCACGGGTGGTGCCTCTTCTTCCGACCCCACCGTACTTACCGAAGAGACCAACGTGGGCCAGATATTCACCAACAACTTCAACCCAGCGAATAGCCAATCAACCAGTACGCAGATGTCGACGAACGGCCTGTCCTACGAACCGCTCATTATGTACAACTCGCTGAAGGCAAACTCGTGGAGTCCATGGCTCGCTACGTCGGAAACGATGAACTCAACGGGCACCGTAGTCACCTTCACCATGAACCCCATGGCCAGCTGGAGTAACGGTGCTCCCCTCACCGCCAAGCACGTCGCCAACGAATTCAACGCCATGAGCAACAACGCCACTTTGAATATTTTTGGTCTCCCCGCGCTCGCGGGACCCGCGACATCGTCCGGAAACAAAGTCACCCTCACCTACGCCACGCCACAGTTCTCCAACCTTGAAGCGCTCGGAAGCGTTCTCATCTTCCCCGTGTCCGGGGACACGGGTATTCCCGCACAATCAATCATCAAAAGTGGCAACGACGACCTGTCTAACAAAAACGTGATCGGAAATGGGCCGTATGTGCCGACGAGTTACAGTGGTCAACTCATCAAGTACACGTTGAATCCCCACTGGAAGTTGACCCCCAAGCCCTACGTGACCGGGGTTAACATCCCGTATTACGCCTCCAACCAAGCAGCCACGCAAGCACTCGTGGCGCACAAAATTGACTGGGCCGGAAACGACATCCCGCAAATTACGCGTACTTTCGTCGCAAACGATCCCGCTCATAATCATTTCTATTACCCCGCAGGTTCCACCGTGACCCTCTGGTTCAATACGAGCCAATCTGCCCCCGATGGTCAATCGGACTGCCTCGGTGATCCGGCCTTTCGCAACGCGATCTCCATGGCGATCAACCGCAGCCAACTTTCAACCATTGGCGAAACGGGCTTCGAGGCTCCCGCGACTTCAACCAGCGGGATGACCCCATCCCAGTTGGCTTACCAAGGTTCGTACGCCAACAACATCAACGTTCACGGTTGGACGCCGAGTCAGGTGTCCTCGTACCTCAGCGCGGCGGGCTACACCCGTGACGCCAAGGGTTACTTCCAGGTTTCGGCGGCCAAGGCCGTCACCGCCACAGGTTTGCCCGCTCGCACCGAATGTAAATTCAGTATTCAAGATCCTGTCTCCTACTCCGACTACGCCGAAGACATGCAACTGATTGCTTCCCAGCTCCAAGCCGCGCACATCAATGCGTCCTCACAAGGAGTGACCACGGGTCAGTGGAACGCCAATATCTACACCGGTAATTTCGACGCGATCATTCGCTGGGGTGCCGGCGGATCGAATCCTTATTCGCAGTTCCAGAACTGGCTGGACGATCCCGCCAACACGGGTGGATCCACGAATTTCGGTGCCTACATCAACCCGATTGCGATCAACACCTTGGTCAAGCTGGCTGCCGCCAAGCCCGGAACTCCCGCTTTTCAGGCGAGCGTGAATACCTTGGCCGGCATAATGACCACCGCCGTTCCTCAGGCACCAATCCTCTACGGAGCCGACTGGGACGTGTACACGACGATTCGCTTTACGGGCTGGGTAACCGCCAAGAACCAGTACGCCTACCCGGGGCCTGCGGGCAACAGTATCGCCTTCGTAATTACCAAACTAAAGAAGTCGTAGCCCGAGCACTCGCTCGACAATGGAAAGAGGTGGCGCCATGCGTCGCAAGTTAGTTTCGATGTTGGCAGTTTCTTCGGCCCTTCTTCCCGCAGGTCTGATTTCGCTCCCTGCCGGCGCAGCGGTGGCGGGATCCACTTTTCATGCATGCCGTTCAGGATCTACCCTCACCCACATCAGCGTGATGCCCCACTCCTGCGCCAAGGGCAGCATCATGGTAAGTGGCACATTCAATAAAACCAAATTCACCAATGCCAATTTCAGCGGAGCCAATCTGACGGGGGCCAAAATGTCGGGTGCCATTCTGTCGGGAGTTAGGTCGGGTGCAATCAAGGGTGCGGCCAGCACCCTGCCCGCGGGATGGATCCTCTCGAGCGGGTATCTACTCGGACCGACAGCTAATTTGTCGAATGTGAACCTCACGGGGGTCAACATGACGTCTGCGAACCTCTCGGCTGCCAACCTCAGCAACGCCACTCTAAGCAGCGACGTCATCACTGGAGCAAACTTTTCTCATGCGAACTTCACGGGACTCACATCCATTTCTCTCGTTGGCCGACCCAGTGCCGTTCCGGCGGGATGGGGAGTTGCCGCGGGTTACTTGGTGGGACCGGGAGCTACCTTGAGCAGTGCGGACTTGACCAACGCCAATCTCACGGGTCTTAACCTTTCGGGAGCCAACCTCTACGGTGCAAATTTGACCCGCGCTAATTTCACCGGATCGAACCTGAGTGGTGTATCGATGGCGATGGCGACCTTGACCGGTGCTCGCTTCGCCGGGGCTAATTTAACTGGACTTATTTCCTCCTACGAGATTGGTCGTCCGGCGAGCCTTCCGACGTCGTGGCATCTCATGAGCGGACCTTTTGAAGGCGGTCTCATTTCCTACCTCGTCGGGCCCGGTGCGCGTATCGGTGGCGCTCACCTCGAAAGTCTGTCGTTCAACGGTTACGACCTAACTGGTATTTACTTGTCAGGGTCTCACCTTGCAGGAACGAGCTTTGTCGGAGCCACGGTGAAGAATGCCTCGCTCAACAGCGTCAGCTTGGGAGCCGCCACTTTAGATCGAGCGAACTTTTCGGGCACTAGTTTTCTTCAAGCGGACTTCAGCGGTGTCAGTATGGCCGGAGCAAACTTTACCAACGCCAACTTCAACGGGGCACGCTTCCTGAGCGTCAGCGGCATGGACACTGCGAACTTTACGGGGGCGACGTGCCCCAACGGTATACGTCACGGCAAGCCGGGAGCCAGCTGCTAACCAATTCCCCGAGCACTCAATTTGGCGTGCTCGCCAGGCAATACGAGCCGAAGTACGGGATTACTCACGGTTGGCGGCAGAGGATTTTGGCACAGTTATTTCGAGGCCAACGTCAGCGGAAACCGCACTACTCCACCACGAAATAACTGGTTTTTCTACACACAACACCGGATCGGCGGGACCGTCGAATCTCTTCAGCAGTGCCGAGGAGCCCATCGCGTCGCAAATACTTGATTCCGGCACATCTGACCCAGGAGAGGAAAGAGACAACGCTTTGACGGGTGTCAGAACGGCCTGCTCCTCCGCGTTTATTATGAACACTCCACCGTTTCAACAACAAGGTCCCGCGAACACGTCGCGGGACCTTGTCTCGTTGTGGGCGCTCGAAGAGCGTGCTGTTAGTGCAGCGTCAGCGTTCCGTAGTGCGTACTTCCCACGGTGTATTGGTAGTACTTGACCGAAGCTACTTTCATGGTGGCCGAAGCAGGAGTCGGTGCACCAGTGAGTTGCGACACACCGCCGATGGCGTCATTCACAAGGATGAAGAAGGGCTGATTAAACGGCCACGATCCGCCCAAGGTTGGGTTAACCGTTCCAGGTCCGTAGGTCTGGTAGTTGTACGAGTTCGTTCCGGTACGAGTAGTCGTCATCAGCTGGCCCGTAGCCGGCGTGTAAGTATCACTCGCCCATGCCACACCATCCAAAATGAAAATGATGGAATTAGGTGACCACAGGATTCCGTAGGTGTGCCAACCACTCGTCATCTGCGCCCCCGTGAGAAGCGAGCGCTGCGTCAGGCCGGTCCCGCCACCCCAGTCGGTATTGGTGTTGGGTTGGTTCGAGTGAATCGTTGAGGATTCTGTCGAGTTGTTGTTCAATCCCTCGGCAATGTCAATTTCCCCACAGTTCGGCCATGTCACCGATGGGGCGGAAGTCAAAGAGGTGTAACTCTGCCCCATCATCCAGAATGCTGGCCAGTTGTACGATCCTGAAGGCATCCAGATCTTGGCTTCAATTTCTCCGTATTGAAAGTTCACTTTTCCGTTCGTCCAAATTCGTGCACTGGTCCAGTTAGACGTAGCGAGATTTGAGCAGTTAGAGGTGCACTTGGCTGAGATGTTAAACCCGCCCGTTCCATCTTGCGCTACGGCCGAGCTGGTACTGAGCTCAACTTCGCCCGTGCCGAAGCCCGTCTTTCCGCCTTGGACCGACCAGACTTTGCTGTTTAAAGGGGCGCCGGACGTGCCAGATTCCGAGTCGGACCAAATCAACGCGCCGGGGTGGAGATCAAAATTGGTGGTGGGGAGAGTAGGCATCTGCGTACCCTTGTCGTACACGTAGGGCTGGCTCTTCTTGGTCTTCGCGTTGGTATTCGCAATACACGTATAGGTAACCGAACCCACCACGATGCTCGAGTGCAGCGCGTAGCACTGTTTCCCCGCTGGCGTCGAGGCGCCCGCATTGCCCCCCGCCATCGCCACCACGCTGGAAGCAACTACCAATGCCCCAGCCAACACAATTTGAATTTTGCTTTTCATACATGGAAGGTTTAGCAGGGCAACAACAGAATAACCACAAGAAACCGTCTGAAAGTTAATGAATTCTTACATTGTATTTGACTCGAAAATGGCCCTGTAATCATTACCCGCACGCAAGCCATCTCGATTGACCGACTGGCAGATCTCGCTGGGTTGGGAGGCGGGGTGCCCGTCTCGAAGTGGCGATCGGAACGTCCGCCAGCAGACCCCGACAACTTTCATTTCCGCATTCCTCCTCTTTGGCTGGAGGTCAGATTCGCCATCAGAAGCCGTGGCCATACTCTCTTGGCTCGGGCGAGCAAACCGACCCGCCCTTCACGGTGGTTTACTGGTAGTCCCAGGGCAACGTGGGTTGACTCAGAGAGCGGCAAACGGGAAACCGGGTGTCCCCCAGTGGCGGCCGTTGAAGCCAATCATGAAAGCTTCATATTCGGGAATATCGTTAATCACAACCAAGACTTCTTCACCACCAATCGCCAAGGCGGTTGCCAGCGCGTCGGCAGTTCCCATGTCCGGCCCGGTCACGCTGGCGGAGGCCATCGAAGCTTCGTAGACACCGGTGAAGGGATTAACTAGGTGTTGCCCCCGTTCACCTTCGCCCGACGTGGCGAGAGCGTGCGTAACCTCGACGACGCGCACCAATTGACCTCGATCAAATGGGTCAACAATCCCCACACGAAACGTCTCGCCGGCGGGAAGCTGCCCGAAGAGAGCCACGTCGCCCGCCGCGTTCACAATCGCCCCGTCGAGCGGGCCATCTCGGAGAATCAGCACAGCCCGTTCCGCCGCCCAGCCTTTGACAAAACCAGAGGGATCAAAGCCGTCCGGACAGGCCCAGGGATCAAACCAACCCTTCGACAACGCTGTGAGTTCCCGACATCTCTGAATGACGGACGTCAGCTCGTGCGGTAACTCATCGAGGGATTTTTCCGCGCGGCGCCATTTACTCACGGCGCTATCTGCCTTCCACGTTGAGAAGGTCTCGTCGACCCACTGCAGGTCTGCCGCTACCAAAGACAATTTTTGATCCCACCATTTCGCGTCAATGGGCTGAGTCGCGTAACCATCGACCGTGATGGTGGTACCCATGACCTCGATGCGAGCGTGGAGATGGGTGCCTTTCATCGCCCCAGGGCGCTGAGGGCCTCTTGCAGGGATTGGATAAAGCCCGCCGAGGTATAACTTGCGCCGGACACACTCGCAATGTTGGCGCTTTGTGCCTGTAGAGCTTCTTGCTCCAATATCGGTATGGAATAGTTGTCGATGTAGTGACTCCTCCCGTTGCCGTAGTCGTTCAGACTCGGAACCGTGACGGACGTTATTCTCCCGCCCGAGAGAGTCACCCTCACGGACAATGTGCCCCAGCTGTAGTCGGTGAGTTGACCGGTCGCCGAACGAGGTCCCGCGGGCACGGTGGTGGGGGGAATGGTCGGGGGGGCGGTGGGCGGCGTACCCGGAACGGTTGTCGGAGGAGTGCGGGGCGATGTCGTGCTCGTGCTGGACGAGCTCGTCGTGGTCACGGATGGTGGCGGAGTCAGGGTAACCGGAGTGGTCCGAAAGAACGCGATTCCGAGCAATCCGAGGGCGGTGCCGGTGAGAACGTAGACGGATCGTGCCATCAGAAGGAGAACTCCTCGCAGTGGATTCGCCCCGCCGGCACGCGGAGAGAATCCAGGGCTCGCAGCACCGAGGCGCTGAACTCGCTCGGCCCGCATACGTACACGTCGCTGTTGCCGAGTTGGGGAACGAGCTGATGTAAGCGCGGCGCGTTCAGCGGAACTTGGTGGCGCGTGCCGATTAACTCGTGCAGTACTCCCCCACGGCGCGCCACCAAGGCAGCGATTTCATCGTGGTGCACTAAATCCTCCAACGTTCGCGCGCGAACAATCACGGTGGGCTTGACCTTGACCGGCAAGTCCTCCAAGAGCGCGCGCAAAGGTGTAATGCCCACTCCCGCACCGATCAAAGTGACGTCTCGGCTCTGCAATGCGTGACGAGTAAATGAACCGTAGGGTCCTTCGACGAAGACGCGGGTACCGGGTGCCAGGTGACGCACGGCCGTCGATTGATCTCCCAGTGCCTTAATCGTCACCCGTAGATAGGGTGGCCGTGGCATCGCCGATATGGAATAAGGGTGCGAATGCCATAACAATCCGGGACTGGCGAATCGCCACTGAAAAAACTGTCCGCCATCTACGGCCAACTTGCCCACACGGCGACCCTTCACGGTGATCGCAAACACGTCGGGTGCTACTTCTTTAACGGAAGCCACGCGAAGGCCCAAAATCAAGTTGCGACCGAGCGGGAGTAGAACGCGACTGCTCAGCGCCACGAGGGCTACGGCGATCCAGAGCTCCACCCATACTTTTTGGCTTGTCGGGCTGTACATGAACATGATGCCGGTACGGATCTGGTGGGCGACGCCTAGGCCCAGGGCGAGATAGAGATAGAGGTGCACCGCCCACCAGGTTTCGTATTTCATCTTGCGCCGGACTTGCCGGTAGGAAGTAACTCCCGCCATCACCAAGAGAAGAAAAGCCACGGTGGCCATAAAAATATCGGGCGCGTGAAACACGAAGGTTAAGAACTGATGAATCACCCCGCTGTGCGAGGCCGTCGCGTAGCCCCACGTAATGGCGCCAATATGCACGGCGATGAGGACAATGGGCCAGCCACCGAGTGTGCGATGCCAGCGAATAAGTCGGTCCTGACCCACGCTACGTTCCAAGACGGGAAGTCGAATGGCCATCATCACCATGACGACCATCAATACCGTTCCCGCCATGCCTGAGGCCCGACCCACCACGTCGAGAATTCCGGAGGGTGAGCGCAGTGATGAAAGGGAATCCTGCGAAAGACTAAATCCCACCGCGGCCACCACCATGATGGCCGTCCCCAGAAGGAATGCGTCGCCCACCCACGCCTTCGGAATTTTCCTCGGACGCGGTTGCCCCTTCATTTTGGCCGTCTCCCAGATGTTGGAGCTCCGCGCGCGCGTAGGGGGTGAGTTGGCCATAAAAAAATCTAACAATCGAAGATAAGAATGGCTGAAGAAATGTATCAAGGTCGTCGAAATTATCCCCGGTGATATCGAGAACGCCCACCCGTTCCCTTCACCACGCGGTTCTACATTTGATGCTGCCAACCATCTCGCTCGAGGGTTACGCCGTTCAGGGTTCGCTCATTGATGTCGGCCACCACGTGACCAATGCGCAAGGGTTCATCTAAGCCTCGTTCGGCAAATACCGCGAGCAGTCGAGCGGCATCGTCCGTCACAATTAACAGCTCATAGTCTTCACCGCCCGAGAGTGCTTCGTCGTGCGTTGCTCCGAGAGCTACCGGAATATTGTCGAGCACGAATCCCACGCGTGACGCATCCGCCAAGCGATGAAGGTCAATAGAAATTCCGTCCGACAAGTCCATCATGGCGTGCACGTGGAGGTCCCGAGCGGCGATGCCTTCTCGCAGGCGTGGCCACGGGCGACGGTGCGCGATAACTAAGGGGTCATCCAGCGGTGCACCCTCGCGACGACGTCGAAGCCCCGCCGCCGAGCGACCGAGAGGCCGCGTCACCAAAATGACATCTCCCGCGCGGGCACCGCTGCGCACTATCGACCCCTTGCCGGGAGCCTCGCCGAGTACCGTCACTGCGACCGAGACGTCGCGGGCTCGCGTGAGATCACCCCCCACCACGGGGCACTCGGTCATCGCTGCCGCATCGGCGATGCCTCGATGGAGTTCCTCAAGGTCCGTTCCCGGCGGAGCGCTCACCGCCACGACGCAGGCACGGGGGCGTCCGCCCATCGCGGCCAAGTCGGAGACGGCGGAGGCCACCGCCTTGTAGCCCAGATCCTCGAGTGGGAAAAGGTGGGAATCCAGATGAATCCCCCACACGGCGACATCCGTGGAGATCAGAGTTTCCCCTACAAATGGGGATAAAACGGCGGCGTCGTCGCCGATATGGACCTCGCCGGAGGGGGTTGTGCGTCGCCCCACGATGGCAGCGATACGCTCAAGGACGGCATCCTCGCGCCGAACGAGTTCCTCCAAGGGAACGGGTGGGTCGTTAGACGAGATCATCGCCCTGGCCCGCCAGTACATAGCCACCACCCGGTGGCGTAACTATGGAGGAATTACAGGTGTCATTACCCACAACAAACCAAAAGCTCATCGACTGGGTGAACGAGGTAGCGGAACTCACTACCCCCGATCGTATCCACTGGTGCGACGGCAGCGCCGAAGAATACGACGAATTGTGTCAGTTACTCGTCGACAATGGAACTTTTACGAAACTTTCAGACGCCAAGCGCCCCAATTCCTACTACGCCAAGAGTGACCCGGGCGACGTGGCGCGTGTCGAGGACCGCACCTACATCTGCTCGGCCAAAGAAGTCGACGCCGGCCCCACCAACAACTGGCGTGACCCCGCCGAAATGCGTGGCCTGCTGAAGGACCTTTTCCGTGGCTCCATGAAGGGCCGCACCATGTACGTCGTGCCCTTTTCCATGGGACCACTCGGTTCGGCCATTTCGCACATCGGTGTCGAAATCACTGACTCCGCGTACGTAGCTGTTTCGATGCGCATCATGACCCGGATGGGCAAGGGCGCTCTCGAGGTGCTCGGGGCCACCGGTGAATTCGTTCCGTGCTTGCACTCGGTCGGCATGCCACTCGCCGAAGGACAGGCCGACGTCTCGTGGCCCTGTGACGCCGAGAACAAGTACATCGTGCACTTCCCGGAGAACAAGGAAATTATCTCGTACGGATCCGGCTACGGCGGCAACGCCTTGCTGGGTAAGAAGTGCTTCGCCCTGCGAATCGCTTCCACCATGGCGCGTGACGCCAACTGGTTAGCCGAACACATGCTGATTCTCAAGTTGACCAACCCCGAAGGCGAAACGCGCTTCGTGACGGGCGCTTTCCCCTCGGCCTGTGGCAAGACGAATCTCGCCATGTTGATTCCCACCCTGCCGGGTTGGAAAGTGGAGACGGTGGGTGACGACATTTGCTGGATGAAGCCGGGCCCTGACGGTCGTCTCTACGCCATCAATCCGGAAGCCGGATTCTTTGGCGTCGCTCCCGGCACCAACATGGACACCAACCCCAACGCCATGTACTCGGTGGAGTCCAACACCATCTTCACCAACACCGCCCTCACCGCAGATGGCGATATCTGGTGGGAAGGCATGGGCGATGCTCCCGCCGGTATTACCGACTGGAAGGGACAGGCGTGGACCAGCGACACCGGGACTCCCGCGGCACACCCCAACGCACGTTTCACGGCTCCCGCGGCACAGGATCCCGCTATCGCACCCGAGTGGGAAGACCCCGCCGGTGTTCCCATTGACGCCGTTCTCTTCGGTGGTCGACGTGCCAGCGTGATTCCTTTGGTCTTTCAGTCTTTCGACTGGGAGCACGGAGTTTTCCTCGGTTCCATTATGTCCTCGGAAACCACTGCGGCCGCAGCCGGAGCCGTCGGTAACCTCCGCCGTGACCCCTTCGCCATGCTGCCGTTTTGTGGTTACAACATGGCCGATTATTTTTCCCACTGGCTCAAGATTGGTTCGCTATCCAGCGCCGCGGCCTTACCGAAGATTTTCTACGTCAACTGGTTCCGCAAAGGTGACGACGGGCGCTGGCTGTGGCCGGGCTACGGCGAGAACAGCCGCGTATTGGAGTGGGTCTTTGAGCGCTGTGCGGGTCGTGGTGACGCGACCGAGACCGCCATCGGCTACGTGCCTACCGCCACCGCTATCAACATTGAAGGTTTGAAAGTCAGCCAAGCAGACCTTGATGAGCTTTTAACGGTGAGCGTTGATGACTGGCGCCGCGAAGTGCCGAGTATCCGTGAGCACTTCGCCACCTTCGGCGATCACTTGCCCGCTGCCCTACACGCGCAAGTCGACGCTCTCGCAGCACGCCTGGGTTAACGACACCCCAGCAGAAAGTTGGACGCCACCCGTCCCCAGAGTGAAATCTCGTGGGACGTGGTGGCAACTTTCATTTCGGCGCCCCGCACGAGTCGGTGAACTTCTTGTGCACTCGACACGGGGTGGCCCGGGTCGGTATCCCAGGCCAAGACAAGACTCGGCACCGCGAGTTCCGCCACCGCCGAACGTGGTGGCAGATCTGACAGGGCGGCGCCACGCAACACCTGCGGGAGAATTTCCTCACGCACGCTGGGACCCGTGGTTGGCCGTGGTGTGTCCTCGAAGATGGGGGCACGCGCCTGGTTCATACTCACTTCGATCAGCGCCGCAAGACCCTGCGATTCCACGAAGTCAGCGGCGGCGCGATAGTTGGCCGCCTGGGCGGCTCGCGTCTCGTAGGCCGTCGGTACGGCCCCCAGTACCAGCCCCGCGAAGCGTTCGGGTTGTGCCAGGGCGGCGTAGATCAAAGTGGCCGTACCCATGGAGATACCTATTCCGTGAACCCTCTCACGGGGAGCAATCACGTCGAGCAAAGCGAGGAGATCCTCGGCCAGCTCGTTCCAGCGATAGTCATTTTCAACGGGCGCGCCGCCCGATTCTCCGTGACCACGGGCGTCGTACTGCACCACGCGAAAATTTTCGGTGAGTACCGACCAGTCCAAGGTGGAGCTAGCTCTACTTCCGGTGAGACCGTGGGCCACGACGAGTGTCGGGCCCGCACCTTGTTCCGACCACGAAATATCTACTCCGCGCACCTGTGTTACTGGCATAGTCCTCCCCGCTCACCCGTCACCGTAGTAGCCCCTTCGTATTCCGATTGGAAGGTGCACGCCAGTGAGTAGCCTGAGATTCCCGTGGCCATCCTTCTCGACTTACAAGATATTGGCCACGACGCGCCTGACCGGACCTTGGTGCAGAAGTTTTCCTTCACCATTTCCGATGGTGATCGTGTGGGCGTAGTGGGTATTAACGGCACCGGGAAATCCACCCTCTTGCGCATCATCGCGGGAGCCTTGCGACCCGATCGCGGCGCCGTGCGCCGCGGCAAGAACGTCAGCGTGGCCTATCTCGAACAGATTCCCGTTATCCCCGAGGGCACGGTGCGCGACGCCCTCGGTGGTGGTTGGCAAACCGAGTCCACCTTGGACACCTTGGGCATGCTGGATCAGCTCGACAGCCCCATTTCCTCACTCTCGGGTGGTCAGCTCAAGCGCGTGGCCCTGGCACGGATCTTCACTGATCCGGCCGACGTATTGGTTCTCGACGAGCCCACTAACCACTTGGACCTGCACGCCATTGAATGGCTGGAACAACAAATCCGGTCCTTCAAGGGTGCGATCGTCTTGGTGAGCCACGATCGCTTCCTTCTCGACCAAGTCACCACCCGCATGGTCGAAATTGATCGCGGGCAGACCTTTTTGCACGCCGGTGGTTACGCCAAACTCCTCGAAACGCAGGCCGAGCGCGAGGAACTCGCCAGCCGCACGGAAGCAACTCGCCGAAATATGGCGCGCCGCGAGCTCGCGTGGTTGCGTCGTGGTGTCAAGGCCCGCGCCACCAAGCCCCAAGCGCGAATCGACGCCGCCCAACGACTACTCGCCACCAAGGCCGACGGTCCCGCACGGGCAGGAACATTGGACTTCGTTACCGATACGCCCCGACTCGGCAACACCGTCATCAAGGCGCACAACGTTTCCTTCGCCTACGGCGCCGCGGCACCCACCATTCAAGGTGTGACCATCGAAATTGGGCCCGGTGACCGGATTGGTGTGGTGGGTCCCAACGGTGCGGGTAAATCAACCTTCGTCAATCTTCTCGCCCAGCAACTCGAACCCACCATGGGCACAATGAAGCACGGCCCCACCGTCGTACTGGCCTACTTCGATCAAACGGGGGCTCTGCCCAACGAGAACCTCACCGTTCAAGAGTTGGTAGCGGGACCCGGCGGAGTTCCGGGTTCGGTCAGTGATATTGCCCTGATGAAGCGCTTTTGGTTTGCCGGCGCGCTCTGCGTCACTCCCGCCAAGGAACTTTCCGGTGGCGAACGACGTCGACTCCAACTCCTCCTCGCCTTGGCCCTGCGACCCAACGTCATGATCCTCGACGAACCCACCAACGATTTGGACCTGGAGACGATTCGGCTCATCGAAGACTTCTTGAGCGAATGGCCGGGCACTCTCATCGTGGTCTCGCACGACCGAACCTTTCTCAGTCAAACCACCGACCGTCTCCTCGAGGTGCGACCCGATGGCTCCGTCGGTGATATCCCCGGTGGTATTGATATGTGGATTGCTCGCTCGCTCAAGGTGGGCCTTGACGACGACACCCGTGCCGACAGTGACGCTCCCGCCAGCGCCTCGAACGCCAAACTTGCGCGCGAAGCGGGCAAGGACGTGTCGAGGTTGGAACGCCAGATTGCCAAGCTGGCGGAGAAGATTGCCGCGACGAGCGATTACGAAGAAGCTGGTCGACTTACGAAAGACATGGACGCCCTGCGCCAACAACTCACCGAAGCGGAAGAACGTTGGTTGCGTTTGAGCTCCTCGTAGGTCCTAGGCCCCTTGCGCTTCCCGGCGATAGTGACTGCGCCACACCAGACGGTAGAGACGTGTGCGTCGCGGAATGCTCCGCAGACCCGGAATAAAGGGAAGGAATATCAGTCCCACGGTCAAAACACCCATGGTGGCACCCACCAAGATGTCAGCGTTACCGCTCGTGGTGTACGGAGGGATTTGGTACCAGAAGGTGTAGAGCCACAACCACGCCTGACCAGGGTAGGTTCCCGTCTCGTTCATCATGCCCCATTGCGAACCCAAGAGGTGTTGCGCGTTAGCTTGATCGGTGAGATAGGCACCATTGGAGAGGAACAGCAAGCCCTTGGTGAAGTCGGTGGTGTAAAAACTGTCTTTCGTCAGCAGTGCCTCATCCAAGGCACCACTTCGTGCCATCAGCGTCAAGTCATTAATGAATTCGGGTACCGGACCCGAGGCGGAACTCGCCGTCACAATCGAGTCGCCCGAGAACGTCATCCCGGGAGCGACGGCACCATAATGAGCCCGCCAGGTGGTGCGCTGCGCGGCGGAAGCTCCCGACCACTGATGAAGAGCTCGTCGTAGTTGCGCATTTGCGGGGAGAGCTTCGAGCGGGGCCAACACGAAATCACGCGCGGCCGCAATCGGAATATGTACACCAACTAATTGGGCAATGTGCAGGGGCCCCAAGGCTTGACCGGGTGAGTTCGTGTTGTACGGCGCACCGTAGGTCGCCGTATCCGACGTCCCGTTCAGTTCACTGAAAGCAGTCTGGGCAAAGTCCACCGGTGCCGCAATGGACCATTGCTTTAGGGTCACAGCCGGATCATCCGGTGAACCGAACAGGGCCGCCAATCCCGCCACCAGCACGGTGATGGCGATCAGGGCGTAGCAACCCTCTTTTAGAAGGTCGTACGGACGCTCGGCGCCGGTCCACTCCACGACGTCCACATCTGGACGGAATTTCTTGCTCATCGTGCCTCCTCGGCGAAAGGGGGCACTACCCCGCGCAAACGCACGTAGGCCACGTGCACACCCGTCAGCAGTACCAAGACCAGCGGCAGCAAGACGATGTGCCACATCAACATTTGGCCCAAGTTGAGAACGTTAAATATCGCTCCGACGCCCGCGGAGTTAATTCCGTCCTTGGCTTGCGTGGCGATCCACTGGGAATCAAAGTTGGATTGCGATACGTATCCCGTAAAGGCCGTCACGGTAGATACGAGGAAGCAAAAAGCACCGGTCATCCAGGTCACGGCACGGCGACCCCGCCACGCGGCCATGAAGAACTTTCCCCACAGGTGAACAACCATAGTGAAGAAGAAAACCTCCACCCCCCAGAGGTGGAGGGAGTTCACGTAGTGCCCCACGGTCGAGGTGTGCCACCACTGGGGGCCGAAAATCGCCAACACACAACCCGTGGCCATGACCACGATGAGCGCAGAAACTGTCGCGACGCCAAAGACGTATATCCATGACGCCACGTAGCTCGGCTGGGTATCCGGGAGGGCTTTGTCCAAAGTGATGGTGCGCTCGACACCTCGTCGCAGACGAGTCGTCCATTGGCGATCAATTGTCGACATCATTCACGTCTTTCGTTGAGGTGGAGGCATGCGGGAAAGGAGCGACCAGGGCGATGACGAAGACCGTGAGCATGGTCGCCACCACGATCACGTTGGAAACACTGATGTACAAGAAATGCCAATGGAGATAGTGTCCGAAGTGGCTCATCGGTATCAAAGAACTCAGTTGCATGGCCGTCGCCCTCCCGTGGAAAATTCGCTAACGCTGTCACTTCTACGCTAGGTCGGTGAAAAAAACTAACGATTGTTCCTACGGCGGTATCACGTATTCTGCGTGGCGCAGTTGTCGGCGAATCAATATCGCCTACGAAAATGTGAACAAGTAATTCTCTGCTCCTGCCGAGCAATCGGAGGAAATTAGTGTGACCAGCGACGACCGATGACGTAGGACGTGGCCATCACGAAGGCCATCACGCTGAGGAAAGCGTCACCGTCACCGAAATTTAATGCGATGGCCACCGGGATGATTGCCCCGATCACCCAGGAGAGTTGTTGACGCACCGCGAAGCGGGCGAAGGTTTGACCTTGAGCACCCTCTGGTACGTGCCGTTGCGTGATGGCGTCGAAACTAGGTGACACGATGGCGGCCATGGCCCCAATCCAACCCACCAAGACGACTTGCGTGAGGACGCGGGGATCTCGACTCGCCGCAAATGTTCCCACGGCGATACCAAACAGCCCCAGACTCATCAGAGTGGATTCGTGCAGACGATTACGTACGCGCGTTACCAAGGCCAATCCCAGCAATGATCCGACTCCCGCCAAGCTGAGCGCGAGGGCGAACCAGGTCAAAGGAGCGTGGGCACGACGCAGTCCGAAAGCCAGAAGGAAGGTGGCGAATCCGACCACGAAGCGCACCACGGCTGCTGCCGACAGCCCCCATGACACTTCGGCATCGCCCGTTGGCGACAGTGCGTGAATGTCACGTTCGAGAGCGCTGACGTCGGACGAGCGACCTCGGCTCTGGCGAACTGGTTGAACGAGACGAAAACTCGCGACCACGCCGCCGGCGAAGAGTACGGACGCTACCCATAAGACGCTCGACGCTCCGAGAGATTTCAAAATACCCACGCCGAGAGAACCCCCGATGAGGCCGGCGCAGGTGCCGAGCAGGGTGAGTTGCGCGTTGAAGCCAGAGAACCCGGTTTCGACGGCCTCACCACTACTGGGCCAACCGGCGTCGTCGGTGCTGGCGCCGTGGGCGTGGAACTGGTCGGTACGAGCCATTTCTGGAACCAAGGTCCCTCGCGTTACGACGTAGAGCTTGGACGACACCAACATCACGAAGGCCTCGGGGAACAGTAACCAATTCGTCAGGTCGTGACTCAACTGGTAACACAAGAGACAGCGAACCAGCGCAGAGACCGCAACCAGGGACCGTCGCCCGTTCGCCGAGCGATCGATTAAGGGACCCAGGAGGGGCGATACCACCGCGAAGGGGGCGATTGTGAGCAAGAGGTACAGCAAAACGTGACCTTTGGCCTCGGTGGGACTCACAGAAAAGAACAGCGAACCGGCGAGCGAGATGGTCACCAAGGTGTCCCCCGTCATCATGATGACGTGCACCAGAGCGAGCCGACCAAAGGCGGTGGCTTGGTCGAAAAGGTCCAGGGTGGAGACCCAGACCAATGAGAGAAAACCCCGCGTTCGCACAAGGGAAGCGTAGGCCACGACCATGAATGGCACGGCCACGTCCGCCGGCCAGTAAAACTGTCATCATGAACAGCACATCCTTCTTTGCCAACTTGCCCCTCGCCTATTTGACGGCGGTCAGCTGGGCCTTCATCGCCTTCTTGGTCGGTCGAGTAGTCAAGCGCCACGCCACGATCGACATCTTCTGGGGTTCAGGTTTCTTGATGGTTCTCCTGGAAAGTCTGTTCGTTTCGCGTGCATGGTCGCACAGTGCGGCCGCGCATCCGTGGTGGGCCGTGAGTCACCACGCGCGGGTTTTCCGCTTGATTGTTCTTATCTGCGTGGCCCTCTGGTCCCTGCGACTCTCGATCTATCTCGCTATTCGGCAACGTGGTTCCGCCGAAGACCCGCGCTATCTCTACATCATGCGCGGCGCGCGTGGCCGCAACGAGAATCTCTACGCTCTAACGAAGATCTACCTGCTCCAGGGAACTCTCATGTGGTTCGTATCGCTACCACTGCAGTGGATGGCCTTCGCTAAGAGTTTCAATGCTCCTCTCGTGTCTCTCGGTGTAGCCGTGGTGGCCATTGGCTTGTTCTTCGAAGCCGTCGGTGACGGCCAGTTGCGGCGCTTCGCTCAGAATCCCGCCAACGCCGGAACCACTATGTCGTCGGGATTATGGAAATACACACGACACCCGAATTATTTCGGCGACTCGGTGGTCTGGTGGGGTCTCTACCTCATGGCCACGTCCACCGGAATGGGCGCCGCCACCATCTTGTCTCCTCTCGTGATGACCTGGTTGCTGACCAGACTCTCGGGCGTGCCCATGCTCGAAGTTCGACTACGCAAGACGCGAGCGGGTTATGAGGAATACGTTGCGCGCACTAGTTCGTTCTTTCCCCGTCCCCCCAAGAAGGCCTGATGGTGTTTGACCTCATCCCCCGCGCCTTGCACCGAGGAGAGTCCGAGCTCCCCTTCGTCGATATCGGTGACGGTAGTTCCATGCAGGTGCTCCACATAGATCTCGATCGAGGCCTATGGGTGGTGCGCACGCGTTTCCAACCGGGTTACCAGGTACAAACTCATCGCCACACCGGCGAAGTCTTCGCCTTCACCCTCTCGGGTTCTTGGCACTACCGCGAATACCCCGAGGTCAATCACGCGGGCTCGTACCTCTACGAACCAGCTGGCTCCACGCACACCTTGATGGTGCCCGCCAGCAACCAGGGGGTCACCGACGTCTTCTTCGCCATTTTCGGCGCCAACGAAAACCTCGACGACGACGGAAACGTCACCAGTGTGTGGGACGCCGCATTCATCAACATGGCCTACCGTGCGCTCTGCGAAGCCCAGGGATATCCCGCGCCGCAACTTGTCGGCGTCGAGCTCGTTTAGTTAGAGAAGCAGCCTTTTTCGTAGACGGCACGCGGCAATTGATTCGCCGTACAGACTTGGGCGCGATTCAAGGCCACCCAGAGGTTGAGCCACGGGTCGAATTGCATAACTTCGGTCACCGAGATCCCCTGCGTGCCACCGTTACTGGACCCCGGAACTTGGATAGTGGCCCAGACCCAGGCGAACCCGTCGACGCATCCCATGTCCTGAATGGAGGTCGCGTAACCCACGGCATCAATACTCTGGGAGATATTCAGAGAGTTGCAGGATGCCCGCGAGCTGGGCAGGGGCGCAACGTCCTTAACGAGGACTGCGCCCCAAGTGGCGCAGCAGAGTATTCCCACCAGCGCTATTCGACGGATTCCCATAGAAACAGTGAAACACATGGGCCGAGGGAAAAGGCGTTGCCACGATGAGCGCGACTACCAACGACCTCGCCGGATAGCGAGTGACCACCGTCATCGGGCTCACGAAACGAACGCGGAGCCTCGGTTCTTCTCGAGGGCCACTGCGGCATATAGGGCTACGCCCGTAGACATTGCGGCCTCGTCCATCACCATTAAGTTCGAGTGGCAGGGTGCGGCTTCAAAGAAGTTCACTCCCTCGGGACAGGTGCCGAGAAAGACCATGGCGCCAGGAACTTTTTCCAGAACGTAGCTAAAGTCTTCGGCACCCATGACGGGATTCGACATTTCGATGCTGCGACCCGGCCCCATCACCCGATCCATCAAATCGCGGGCGAAGATCGCCGCTTCGTGGTTGTTGACCGTCACCGGATAGCCCAATCGCACGTCGACGTCCACCGCGACGCCGTGGGCCGAGGCCAGGCCCTCGCAAACTTGTCGCAATTGGTGACGGACATACTCGCGATTCTTCGCTGACACGGTGCGAATCGTGCCGTGAATCATCGCCTTTTCGGGAATTACGTTGCTGGTCGTACCCGCAGCAATGTGCGCAATGGTGACCACGGCGGGATCGAAGGCGTCAATGCGGCGCGTGATCATGGTTTGCATGGCCAACACCATTTCGCAGGCCACCGGAATGGGGTCCACTGAAAGGTACGGGGATGAGGCGTGCCCACCCTTGCCGGTCACGGTCACGGTGATCTCGTCGGAACTCGCCATCAGAGTGCCACCTCGCGTCGCAATCATCGCGTTGGGCAACGAAGGTGACTGGTGAATGGCGAAAGCGAAATCGGGAGTCCCCGCAATTTCCAGAACACCTTCATCGATCATGATGGCCGCCCCGCCGTGACCTTCTTCGCCGGGTTGGAACATGAACACAACCTTGCCCGTGAGCTGGTCGCGACGTTGCACCAAGAGGTGCGCCGCCGACACCAACATGGCTACGTGCGCGTCATGACCACAGGCGTGCATGGCATTCTCCACCGTGCTACGGAATTCGAAATCGTTGTCTTCGTGCATGGGCAGGGCGTCCATATCGCCGCGCAGCAAGACGGTGGGTCCCGGTCGTCCCGAATCCAGGACGGCGACCACCGAGCTCAGAGACTTCCCGCGCACCACGGTCAGACCTAGACCCTCCAGGGCTTCGACGACCACGCGCTGGGTGCGTGGGAGGTCATTGCCCAGTTCAGGATGGGCGTGAATATCTCGACGTAGGGCGATGGTTTCGGGGAGAAGCGCTTCGGCTTCGGCTACCAGATTGTCGAAAAGGTTCATGGCGAAAGAGTAGGTCTGATTTGCCCTATTTACTGAATTAAGGAAAAAGGACTTGCTTTATGGAACAGCGTTCTGTAGTATGAAAGGGTAGTAACTCGTGGGGGGAAGAACCAGGAGTCAAAAATGACCACACTTACCTACCTCGTATCCGCCGCCTTCGGTCGCCGCGCTTCACGCATTGCCGGCATGCCCCAGTATGGCGATGCCGTCGCTAAGGAGAGTCAGCTGCGCCGCCGCGAAGAGGCCTACGCCACTTTCGGCCGTTAGAACTTCTGGGTAGAGTTCTCCTACCCACCTAGAGGAGTTCCCGTGAAGGTTGAAGTGAACGGTGTTCGGCTCTTCTTTGAAGTTGTCGGCGAGAAAATGGAACTTCACGGGACTCAATTGGTCGAGAAGCCGACCCTGCTCATCCTGCACGGCGGACCCGGTTTTGATCACCACGGCATGCGGCCATACTTCGATCGTTTTAGTGACGTCGCGCAAGTTATTTATTATGACCACCGCGGTAACGGCCAAAGTGAACGAGGTCCCCTCGAGTCACTGAATTTGTGGCAATGGGGTGACGACGTGAAAGCATTCTGCGATGTCCTTGGGGTCCAGAGCCCCATCGTTCTCGGGCACTCTTTCGGAGGCTTCGTGGCCGAGTCCTACATGACGCGTCACCCCGAGCATCCCGCCAAGGTCATCCTTTCGTCCACGCAGGGTCGTAGCGGCAAGGACGAAAGCTTCGCCACCTACCAGCGCCTGGGCGGTGCGCCCGCAGAGCAGGCCGCTCGCGCGGCTTTTACCGATCAGAGTCTCGAGAACATGCTGGAGTTTCAGCGTGTGTGCCGACCGCTCTATCACCGCACCGAGGGGCACGGACTCCCCACCCGACCGGGCATATTTACCGCCGAGACTCTCCTCTACTTCTGGCGTGACCACGTCGAAGCCTCCGATGGTGCATGGCGCGATTTCTCTTTTCTCGAGGGCTTGGCTTCCACTCAATGTCCGGTGCTGATCTTGGGTGGGGATGACGATCCCGCCTGTCCCCTTTCGTTTCAAGAAGAACTGGCCGCGGTGATTCCCCCGGCCTTGGTGAGTTTTCACCACTTCGCGAATTGCGGTCACGGCACGTACTTTGACTGCCCCGAGGAAACCGAACGGGTGCTCAGGGACTTTCTGGTGGAGTCCACACACCCTGCACAGTGATGTGTCCCGCCGGGTGACGGGCGAGTAGTTTTATTCGGGAGAACTGCGAGACGTTCTCCCGAAAGATACGGGGAGAACCATGAAATTCACGACCGACTTGCCTCCTTTCGAGCTCACCTACAGCGACGTATTTCTGGTCCCGAGCTACTCCGAAGTGGATTCTCGTTTGGACGTGGACTTATCCACGCCCGACGGGATTGGAACCATCCCCCTCGTGGTGGCCAACATGAACGCCGTGGCGGGTCGCCGCATGGCCGAAGTCACCGCGCGACGCGGCGGCATCACCGTTCTGCCCCAGGACATGCCCTTTGACGTGGTCGCCCGCACAGTGGCCGCCGTCCGCGCCGCTGATCCCGTTCTCGACTCCGCCCTCACTCTCGGACCGAGCGACACCGTTAATGACGCCTTGAACATCGTGCACAAGCGTGCCCATGGTGCCGTGGTGGTGGTGGACGGCGAGCACCGGCCCCTCGGAATCTTCACCGAGAAAGATGGTGACGGACTCGACCGTTTCACCAAGGTGGAATTCGCCATGAGCCGACCCGTGGACACCGTGTCCGCACGACTCAGCCCTACCGAAATGTATGAGGAACTGAGTCAGCGCCGACTAGGTGTGGCCCCAGTCGTTGACGAGCAGGGCCGCCTCGTGGGCGTAGTGACCCCTACTGGTTGCGTACGATCCACTATTTATCGGCCCAACACCGACGATCAGGGTCGACTGAACGTGGCGGTGGCGGTGGGAATCAACGGCGACGTCGCCGGTCGTACTTCGCGCCTGGTGGAACTTGGCGTTCGCACCATCGTGGTCGACACCGCGCATGGCCACCAACGAAAGATGATTGAAGCCATTCGCCTCGCGCGTGCGGCCGCTCCCTCGGCCACCATCGTGGCCGGTAACGTCGTCACCGCTGACGGCACGCGAGAACTTCTCGATAGTGGGGCGGACATTGTCAAAGTAGGCGTGGGTCCCGGAGCCATGTGCACCACCCGCGTGATGACGGGTGTCGGCCGACCTCAGTTCACCGCCGTGGTGGAATGCGCCGCGGCCGCTCGCGCAGCGGGTGGGCACATTTGGGCGGACGGTGGTATTCGCCACCCCCGTGACGTTGCGCTGGCTTTGGCTGCGGGAGCCAGCAACGTGATGTTCGCTTCGTGGTTGGCGGGTACCTACGAAAGTGCCACCGACCTTTTGCACGACGAGCTCGGTCGCAAATATAAAGAGAACTACGGAATGGCGTCTCGACGTGCCGTGACGGGACGCACGCAGGCCGAACACGACATGGAGCGCGCCAAGAAGCAGCTCTTTGAAGAGGGCATCAGTTCTTCGCGTTACTACCTCGACCCTCAACGCCCCGGCGTGGAAGATCTCATCGACCACATCATGGCGGGTGTGCGTAGTGCCTTTACCTACGCCGGCGCTCGTACCGTTGTCGAATTCGCCGAGCGCGCAGTGGTGGGTGTGCAGTCAGCCGCGGGATACTCCGAAGGGCTCCCCCGTCCCACGAACAGCTAGGCGGGTTCGACAGGTATTTCTGACGTCCTTTTCGTGACGACGCGATATTTCTCGTCATCCAATTGACATCATGGGGTAGTCTCGACGGCTTAATAGTGATCCAAATGCGGACGAGCGCTTTTCGGTTTTCACACATATTTGCTGATTAAAGGGTGTTTTTGATTCATACTCCCTATTCTTGACTAATTTAGTAATGAATAGGGGAATTGACTCCCCCGGAGATAAAGGGACGACATCGTGACAAAGGCGGAGACGGAAGTCGAATCGGTCAAACGGTCCAGCAACTTTTTACGTGGCGAGCTCGCGCAAGAACTTCGTTCAGATAGCCCTTCGGTGAGTAACGAGAGTGAACACATTTTGAAGTTTCACGGCGTCTACGCGCAGGACAACCGCGACGTGCGACGTGAGCGGGCGCAAGCCGGCGACGCCTTGGATTACATTTTCATGACGCGAGTGGTTATTCCTGGTGGTCGCCTGAGCTCCGAGCAATGGTTGGCCCTGGATGCCGTGGCCGAAGATCTTGCTGACGGTTCCATTCGGCTCACTACCCGCCAGGCCGTTCAATTTCATGGCACCATAAAGTCCGAACTACGTCCGCTCGCCGAGTGCTTGGATGCGTACCTGTTGAGTTCCTTTGGTGGCTGTGGCGACGTGGTGCGCAACGTCGTCATGTGTCCGCACCTCCCCTTCGACCCACGCCACACCGATCTCGATACCTTGGCGTCGTCAATCTCTACGCGTTTTCGCCCCAAGACTCTCGCACACTGGGAGATTTTCGTTGACGGAAAGGTGGCCGCTTCGCGTGAGTCCGACGACGAACAGCCTTTCTACGGTGACACCTACCTACCGCGAAAATTTAAGATAGCCATCGCCCATCCCGAAGAGAACTGCGTGGACGTCTTCGCCCAGGATGTGGGTCTGATACCTATTACCCTGAGCGACGGGCAACAGGGTTTCACCGTTCTGGTGGGAGGGGGTCTCGGACGGAGTTACGCCAACCCCGACACCTTCGCCCATCTCGCCGTACCGCTCACCACTCTGCCCGCGGTTGAAATCGACGAATTAATCGCCGCGATCCTCTCCGCCTACAAAGATCTTGGTGACCGCACCGATCGCAAGCGCGCCCGCATGAAGTACATCGTCGCCGACCACGGTATCGACTTCTTCCGTGCCGAAGTCGAAAGTCGACTCGGACGATCCCTGCCAGATCCACGTTCGCTCCCCACGTCGTTTGCGGGCCACGACCACTTGGGCTGGGAGCAGCAGCCCGACGGTTCATGGAATATCGGCATCCGTATTCCCGCAGGACGGGTACGCGACAGCGAGGCCAGTCAGGTGCGCACCGCGCTACGAGCCCTCGCGAGCGGGCTTCGCGTTTCCTTCGTGCTCACCCCTCAGCAAGATTTGATTGTCACCGGCATCGCCTCCGACGAGAAGAACTTTGTCGCCGGACACCTCGCCAGCCACGGCGTACGTCTACTCGAAGAGTTGGGTCGCGTCGAGCGTTCGGCCCTCGCCTGCCCCGCCTTGCCAACCTGTAGTCAAGCGCTCGCCGAATCAGAACGAGTTCTTTCCAGTCTGGTCAGTGACGTGGAGAACACTCTGGAAGCCCACGCTCCGCAGCGGCAACCCTTGCAACTGCGCCTTACTGGTTGCCCCAATGGTTGTGCCCGCCCCGCCGTGGCCGAGGTGGGTGTGGTCGGTCGCACTAAGTCGACCTACGACGTCTATGTCGGTGGCGGGCCTCGTGGGGACCGTTTGGCCGTACTACTGCGCGAGAAAGTAAAATTGGCAGAAGTCGGCGAAACGCTCGCTCCCTTGTTCCAACGCTGGAGCGCCGAGGGCCTCCCCGATGAAGCCTTCGGAGACTTCGTGAGTCGGGCGGGTCTCTCATGACGGTCTACCTCGTGGGAGCCGGGCCCGGCAATGCCGACCTGCTCACCGTGCGCGCCGCCCGACTCCTGGCTTCAGCGGAGGTGGTCGTGCACGACCGGCTCATTGACCCCAGCGTGTGGGAACTAGTTTCACCCCACGCCGAGAGAATCGACGTCGGCAAAATTCCTGGCGGTTCTTCCAGCCAAGAGATGATCAACGCCCTACTGGTTTCCTTGGGACAACGCTACGAAAGGGTCGTGCGCCTCAAGGGTGGTGACCCCTTCATCTTCGGACGTGGTGGCGAGGAGGCTCTCGCCCTGCGTGCAGCCGATATCTCGGTCGAGGTCATCCCGGGCATTTCCTCCGCCTTCAGCGCTCCGCTGGCCGCCGGAATTCCCGTTACCCATCGCGGGCTCTCGCAAGGAGTGGTGGTGGTCACCGGCCACGTTCGTCCCGGCGCGAGCTTTCAGCTCGCAGCGGTAGCTCATCGCGATTTCACTTTGGTGATCTTGATGGGCGTGGCACATCGCGCTGCGATTCAAGCCGAACTCTTGTCGGCGGGCTTAGCCCCTGCGACGCCCGTGGCGATCATCGAAAGGGCGTGGACGAGCAGTCAGCGTGTGCAGCGCGTGACTCTCGATTCCCTCGACCGCGTAGAAGTTGAGAATCCGGCCACGATTGTGATCGGGGCCGTCGCGGCGCTCAGCGTGGCGGAAGTCATGGGAGAACTCCAGGTGGCGGGGGTCGCGTGATTCCTCTGGCTTTTCACCTGTCTGGACGTAAAGTCCTCGTTATCGGTGCCGGTCGCGTGGCGGAGGCCAAATGGAAACTGCTTCTGGACGAAGGAGCCGTAGTCACCGTTATTTCCCCCGAGGCCCTCGTGAGCATTCCCGACGCGGTCACCTATCTGCCGCGCCGGTACCACGCGGGTGACCTCGACGGCTTCGTGTTAGTCATCGTTGCCGTAGGCGACAACGTGGTCAATGCCGCCGTGGTGGCCGAAGCACAGCAACGCGGAATTTGGATCAACGTGGTGGATAATCCGTCCCTGTGTGACTTCTATTTCACTGCCGTGCATCGCGACGGTGACGTGGTGATATCGGTGTCCTCCTCGGGGTCGGCGCCAGCCTTGGCGCAGGCGATTCGTGACCGCATCCGATTGCTCCTTCCCCACCACCTCGGCGAGGTCGCAGGCACCTTGCGTCGCGAACGCGATCTCCTCCACGCCGAAGGTGAATCCACCGAAGATTTCTCGTGGCGTGAACGAATCGAAGAGTTATTGACCGAACCAAAGGCGCGGATTTAAGCAGTATCGGGAGTAGGGCCGGTGGGGATCGAACCCACAACCAAGGGATTATGAGTCCCCTGCTCTAACCATTGAGCTACGGCCCTGCAAACAACGACTCAGACGCTAACACTCGTCGCTCCCTTGTCGTACTCTTGCGGGGTGACCCAACTTCGTGCCCGCAGTTTCGAACCCAATGACCACCTGACCATCACCTTGCCGGGGGGGCAGCGCGCGCACCGCGACCACGTCAGCCAGTCCGATCGTTTCGCCAAGACCTTCTACGAGGTCCGCCCCGGAGTGTGGAACTTCGTTGGCAATGGATTTTCGAATCAAAGCTTCGTCGAGGCTCCCGACGGCATCATCGCCATCGACTCGGGCGAGTCGGTGGAAGAGATGCGTGAAGCCATCCACGAGTTACGCCGGCACACCAGCAAGCCCATCGTGGCTGCGCTGTACACCCACTTTCACTACGTAGCGGGCACCAAGGCCATTGTGGAAGAGACCGGCGAAGTGAACTTTCCCATTTGGGGTCACGAACGCATTGCGGGAAACCTCGTGCGGGCCACCACCGAAATTGGACCCACGTACGCCCGTGGAGTGATTGAGCAATTCGGAATGTTCCTCCCCGACGATGGCCCCGACGGTTTGGTGAATGCCGGCCTCGGCCCCTACTGGCGAGACGCCGCCCACGCACCATTCTCGCCAGGATTTATCGCGCCCACCCACACCTTCGGTGACCAAGCTGTCACCATCAACGTGGCGGGGCTGCAGGTCGACGTCACCCCCGCACCTTCCGACGCCGACGACTCTGTGACCTTCTGGTTTCCCGAGTTGGGACTGTGCGTCAACAACGCAGTGTGGCCCGTACTTTTCAATGTTTTTGCCATCCGTGGCGAGGAGTACCGCGACCCTCGAGTACTCGTCAAAGGTATTGAGCACATCTTGGGCCTGGCTCCGGAGTACCTCGTCGGTGCCCACGGTCCACCCCTCACGGGACAAGCCGACATCCTGCGGAGGGTCACGGTGTATCGCGACTCGATTCAGTACCTCTGGGATCAAGCCGTACGGGCCTCCAACGCCGGACTCACCAGCACCGAGGTGGGTTTATCGGTGTCCCTCCCTGACGCGTATGACGCCGACTACCTGACATCTGAGCTCTACGGGGTAGCCGAACACCACCTCCGTCAAATTCAAATGGGACTCTTCGGTTTCTTCGACGGTGACGAAGCCAATCTCTTTCCCCTCCCCACCCCCGAGCGCTCGGCTCGCCTCATTGACGGCTTCGGTGGACGCGCAGAAGTGCGACGCCAAATGCAGGTCGCCATCGACGGTGATGATCTGCGATGGGCTTTGGAACTAGGAAGTTGGTTAGCCCGTTCCCCCGAGGCCGACGACACCGATCGTTTGCTGCTCGCGACCGCCCTTCGCCGCGTCGCCGAACGTACGCCGGCCGCCAACATTCGTAACTGGTGCATCACCCGAGCACGATCGCTCGATGGTTCTTTGAACTTCAAAAGTTTTTACAAGCAGCGCATCGCCGAGTTTGCGGTTTTGCTCTCACCACCGTCAACCTTCGTCGACTTACTGCGCGTGATGCTCGACCCCACGAAGATCGCGGGAATCAACTTCTACGTCACCTTCGAATTTGATGGCGCACTGGCGTCAGGCTTGCACATTCGTAATTCCATCGCCGCGATTCGCACCGACGGACAGCCGGACGCCACCGTGTCCACTTCCCTCGCGACCTGGGCCAAAATTCTGGGTGGCTCGCTCACCTGGAGTGCGGCGGTCGCCGCGGGTGAGCTACGGGTTCGAGGGGATGAGTCGGCCCTGCGTCGCGCGATGGCGGGCTTCGAGGTTCCAGGACTGCAGGCGTGAGCGCACCCACGGGCCTGCCGTACGGCACTCCTGCGTTTGACGGCGAAATCACTCGACTCATCGCCGACGCCACCGCGCGACGTCTGCACGCACCCGGCGCCCCCGCCGGGGCCCCCAATGTGCTGCTCATCATGTTGGATGATGTGGGCTTTGGCTCCTTCGGTACCGTCGGTGGCCCCGTGCCCACTCCGGGTTTTGACGCGGTGGCGCAACGTGGTGTTCTCTATAACCAGTTTCACACCACCGCCTTGTGCTCTCCCACCCGCGCCGCCCTGCTGACGGGACGTAATCACCACTCGGTTCACATGGGTGGCATCACCGAAATTGCGAACTCCTTTCCGGGATACGACAGTGCCATTCCGCCCGAAGCCGCCACGGTCGCTCAAGTCCTCTCGGCCTCGGGTTACGCCACTAGTTGTTTTGGCAAGTGGCACCTCGCACCCTCCTGGGAGCAGAGCCCCGCCGGGCCCTTCGACCGCTGGCCTACCGGGCTGGGCTTTGATCGCTTCTACGGCATCATCGGGGCCGAAGCGTCGCAATACGAACCCGCCGTCTACGACCAGACCACGCCCATCAACCCGCACGTCGGTCGCGAGGGATATCACCTGACCGAAGACTTGGCCGATCAGGCCATCACCTGGATACAGCGGCAAAAAGCTTCCCGGCCCGATCAACCCTTCTTTTGTTATTTCTCTACTCCGGCCGTGCACGCGCCCCATCACGTGCCCGCGGAATGGAGCGACCTCTTCAAGGGGCAATTCGACGACGGTTGGGACGCCCTGCGCGATCGTATCTATCAGCGCCAACTCGAATTAGGTGTCATCCCCGCGAACACCGCGAACACCTCACGACCCGAGGAAATACCGTCGTGGGAGGACTACCCCGCGCGTTACCGTCCCGTGGCTGCTCGCTTGATGGAGGTCTTCGCGGGCTTCCTCGCGCACACCGACGCGCAGATCAAGCGCGTCATTGATTCACTCACCGACGTGGGTCTTGACGAGAACACTTTGGTGATTTACATCAGCGGTGACAATGGGGCTTCCGCCGAAGGAACCATTCACGGCGCGTGGTCCGCGCCATCTTTTCAAAATGGTGTCGAGGAAGATCCGGAATGGCTCCTCGAGCACATGGACGACTTTGGAACCGCCGCCTGCGAAAACCACTTCAACGTCGGCTGGGCCTGGGCCCTGGACGCTCCGTTCCAGTGGATGAAACAGGTGGCCTCGCACTTTGGGGGCACGCGCAACGCCATGGCAATTTCCTGGCCGGGGTCCATTCCAGAAGGTGGCGGGCTGCGCACCCAGTTTCATCACGTCGTCGACATCGCCCCGACCATCTACGACCTTGCCAGCATTACGCCTCCCACGCATTTCAATGGGCTGGAACAAATGCCCCTCGACGGGGTCTCGATGGCTTACAGCTTCGCGGCACCCACAGCTCCGAGTTCCCATGTCACCCAGTACTTCGAAATCTTGGGTAACCGGGCGATTTATCACGACGGCTGGATGGCCTCGTGCTTCCACGGACGCGTTCCCTGGGTGCGATTGGTGGGCATGCCCTTTGACGGCGAGCAGGAGCGCTGGGAGCTCTACGACATCACCACGGATTTCTCCCAAGCCGTCGACCTCGCTGCGCAGTACCCAGAAAAATTGGTCGAGCTCCAGGAAATTTTCCACCGCGAGGCTCTGCGCAATCAGGTCTATCCGCTGCGGGACCCCTCGGGTCCGCGTCACGGCGAGTTTGCGGTCCCCCATTCCTTGGGCGATCTTCGCGAAATGACCTACACCACCGCGCACGTCCGCATGCCGGAAATTTCGGTCATCAACATCAAGAACTGCGCCTTTCGCATTAGTGCGGACATCTCCATTACTCAGCAGTCAGCTTCGGGGGTTATTGCCTGCCAGGGTGGCAACATGGCCGGTTGGTCGCTCTATCTCACCGAATCGGGAAGCGCGGCGTTTCATTACAACCTCTACGGTCACGTCCACACAATCCTGACCGACACCCAGATCCTGTCCGCGGGGCGCCACCAACTCGAAGTGGTCTTTGACTACGACGGTGGCTTCGGCGCCGGTGGCCAATTTCACCTTTCGGTGAATGGCACCATGATCGGTGAGGCTCGTGTCGAAAAGACCGTGCCCCTCGTTTTTTCCATGAGCGGCGAAACCTTTGACGTCGGCGTCGATACCGGCTCTCCCGTGGGTTTTTACCCGCACCACTTCCCCTGTACCGCCCACATTCACGGAGTTACTTTGACTCGTCTCTCCGACGTGATGGAGTCGGTCAAAGAAGCGGTACGCGAGGGCATGTTCCGTGCATCGCTCAGTACGCAGTAACCACTAAACATTCTCGCTTCGTTCTCCGAGATTTCATGTAGGTCACCAGCACGTCAATCGCGCGCTTCTTTAACCTTCTGTTGACCACCGAGGAGTTTTCATGAAATTCATTTCCCGCTACCTGCGTTATTCCCGCAGCCAAACGCACTCGTTTCCCCACTACCTCGAACTCGAAGACTCCCGACTTCGTGCCGAGCGCATTCGGCGTCAGCTAGACCACGACCACTACCTATTTAGTCGTTGATTCACTCGTCGGCGGGCGTCACGTTCCGCGGCGCAGCGGACTTAGTGAGTGGCGAAATTCGCTATGGCTGCCGCGGCTGCCTGGGTGATCTCGGGGACCGCCCAGATCATCGTCTCCGCCGCGTGCGTGGTGCCCATTAGTTCCACGCAACGAGCGGTGACGCCCGCCTGCACCAAACGACGATAGAAGGTGACGCCTTCGTCGCGAAGTGGATCACATTCGTTCACCTGAATCACGCTGGGAGGAAAACCCACGAGATCCTCTACCGTGGCGAATAGCGGCCAAGCCAAGGGATTCCTGGCGCGGAAGGCTTCTTCGGAATAGCCCACGAGGGCGTTGTTGTTGTGTAGTTGGAGAAGAATACCTTCATTGCGTACCGAACTTGGCAAGTCGTCCTGCGGCCACGATCCCGCGATGTAGGGGCATAGGGCATAAATACCCTTCACCAGCGATACCTCGCCGGAACGTAGTAGTGACATGGTGGTGGCAATGGTGAGATTGCCACCTCCAGATTCTCCCGAAATGACGATCCGCGCTGGGTCTATACCGAAGCGTTCCGCGTTCTCCACGGTCCAACGAAGTCCCGACACGCAGTCGTTCAGCCCAGCCGGGAACTGCGCAACTTCGGGCACCGACGACGGCGAGATGGCGTTGCGAAAGTCCACCGCCACTACCGCCACTCCACAATTAGCGATGCTGCGGAACCAGGCCTTGTAGTTGCCGTCGTGCGCGGAAAGGCTCATCATGCCTCCCCCGTGGATGTAATACACGCAAGCAACAACCTGCTCGCCCTTGGGTCGATACACCTGAACGTTGATGGTGTTGCCGTCTGGCTGGGCGGCAAACTCGTGACACGAAATGTCCAATCCCGTTGACGGGGCTGCTTCCTCGGTGTCGATGGCCGCCATGAAGCCACGGCGCGCTTCGTTAAAGGCTAGGTTCTTCGCAGAGTTAGCGGCGGCCACAAATTCTTCGTAACTGGCGACGTCACGTGAGGGCCCTTGCGGCAGGGTGGCAAATAGGCGTGAGATTCGCGGGTCGATTCGAGAATCAGCGAGATAGTCGTAGGTCATATTCATCTTTCTGCTCACGTTCAGCGTACCCATAAATTCGCGAAGGAAGAATCCGGCGCGATCGTCGCTTTGGTCATAAAGTCATTGATGAGGGCCCGAGTAGCGCCCGCAGTTCTCACCAAGAAGTACCGAAAGGGGGTTGAAAGTGAACCAAGGTGACGACCGTGCAATCGACGTAAGAAACTTTGGCCTCCCGCTGACGGGTCGAGGTCCGCGTGCCCTCCTACAACGCGCGGTGGCTAAAGTTCTCTGGCCCTTCTTGAAGGTGCAAATTGAGCACAATCACCTGATGGAAGATAATTTGAAAACTCTTCGTCGCTTCACCGAAAGTATTGACGCTCGGCGCCACGCCGACCAGCGTGATTTGGGAGAACGCATAGGTCGGATGACGGCGAACCTCACCTCGGGTGAGGTTTCGAGCTCGTCGGTTGTGAGTACCGCCGCGAAGGTTGAGCTTGACACGTGGAGTGCCTTCGACAGCATCGCCGTCGCATTCTCCGAACGTTTTCGGGGCTCGTGGGATGTTATTCAGAGTCGCTTGGAGGTCTACATCCCCGATCTTGGCAAGGTGTCCTCACTCGGACCCGCCTGCGACATCGGTTGTGGACGTGGCGAGTTGCTCGACCTTCTTCGCACCGCCGGCATCACGGCCTACGGAATTGATACCGACAGCGATTTCGTCGAGCAATGTCTTTCACGAAAGCTTGATGCTCGCCACGAGGGCGCTTTGCAACATCTCGAAACCGTCGAAGAGGGCAGTTTGGGTGCTATCACCATGATGCACGTGGTGGAGCACCTCCCGGTTGGAGTTTTGTTGGAGTTCCTTCGACTATCTTTTCGCGCGCTCGCACCGGGCGGACTCATCATCATGGAGACCCCTAACGGTTCCAACGTGTTGGTCGGTTCTAATAATTTTTACCTCGACCCAACGCACATACGACCCGTGCCGGCCGAGTTTTTGCAGTTTGTGACCGAAACGAGCGGCTTCGTTGATTCTCGAATCGTTCTTCACCGACGAGTGAGGGACCGTTTCGCGGTCAACCCTCATACGGGTCAGGCCTGGTCCCGCGAGGTGCACCAGGCACTCTCCATGGTGGAAGACACCTTGCTCGGAGCCGAAGATTACGCTGTCGTCGCTCGACGCCCCTAGCGACAATCCTTCGTGAAGACCACAGGGTCGCATTACGAACCGAAAGTAATCGCCCACTGGGGATTGAACGCCGTGTTACCGCCTTTGTGTAGAAAGGGGTGTGGAACTCAAGCCAGTGTCTTTGGAGGGGTTTCATTTGTGTCGTTTTTGGCAGAAGTCCCTTTCTCCCATGTCAAGGCGACGACGAAGAAAGGATACGCAATGAGTGACGAAAACACGCACGCGCCCAATGATTCATTAGGTGATTTTCAACTCTCTGGTCAATGCTGGTTTTGCATCCATCATTTCACGGGTACGTGGGGCGCGTGCAGCGCATTTCCTAACGGTATTCCGATTGACGTGTACGTTGGACAGCGATCGCATAAGACACCCATCGAAGGGGACAACGGAATTCAATTTCGTTTAATCAACGATCGCACTGTGCAATAGCGCTCAAAGACTTTTCGCTCTATAAATGAATCTTGCAAGTACATGTGACTTCGATACGTCGCAACATCTGAGAATTTAGATATTACGAGAACCGAGATTTCTGGCGCACGTGCTCGATAAAGAAGTCGTTGAAGCAGGAGAAGTTTTCGTAGTCGCAAGTCCGTTAAAAACAATGGCTCCCAGAGCAGGACTCGAACCTGCAACCTAGCGATTAACAGTCGCTTGCTCTGCCAATTGAGCTATCTGGGAAGGCGATACTACAGAAGTAGAAATCTAGCAGTCCCAGCGACCATCCGAATTTGGCCCTACAGCAGAGTTCGGTAAATACTTAAGAGGCGCGCACCATCGGGGCTTTCCGCAACTTTACGATGCCACGACTTTTGGCGCTTGGCGACGGCTTGCTTGGAGATGCCACGACGTTGACCAATTTCCTCCAGCGAACATACCTTCCCCGCCAACATCCAGAAGTCCTCAAAGTCTTTCCCGAGGATATTTCGGAGGGTATCGACAACCCAGTCGGCTTCGGGGAGTGACGGTGCTTCGGATCGTTGGCCCAATTCTTCGATTGGATGTTCGCTCGTGCCGAGATCCCGACCCAGACTCATGCTGACGTCGATCACCCGAGACGCGCGTGGCCGGGTCCAATTGAGTTCGCGCATGACATCGCTCACCCGAAAATTATGGGATGCCTTCCTCTGCAACAATCGGCGGTAGGTAATGACGTCACGCACCATTGTGTCCGGCAGCATGGCTTGCGACGAGATAGCTTCAAAGACGAGTTTGCGAATCCAATAATGCGCGTAGGTGGCAAAACGGTTTCCCTGGGATTGGTCGAAACGGTAGAGCGCCTCTACCAGACCTTGCACCCCTGCGAGTTCGAGTTCGTCACGGTCGAGACGAAAACCCAGTTGGTTTACCTGTTGGCGTACTAGCCCCAAGGTCGAACTCAAGAGTTCCGCTTCGGCGCGGCGCCCACGGGCGGCAAGGCGTTTCAAACGCTGTCGTTCGGCCGGCGTCAAAGTCTCGTGGACCTTCATTTCTTGGCGGGCGACTCGCCCTTCCGCGATGTGCGCCAGTGTCGCTACTTCATCCTCACGACTCATTGGTGGTCGAATCCGGACGAGCCCAATAGTTCCTGCTCGCATCTCCCCCATGGCTAATCGGGACGAGAGGCGTCGTGGCGTATCAGCCAGGCTCGCAATTCGGCTTCGCTATGGGCGGCGTGCGCTCCCTCGAGGTCGGCCAAATGTGCTTTCACTTCTTTAATCAGAGTAAGCGCCGAGTCCGGAGTGATGGATCCTAGGCGGAGGTCCCGCTCAACTTCCCGTAACGCGTCGTTCGCGGCCGAGCGCAGCAGTTGATGGATCACGCTGGTGACCCTTTCGTCGAGGGCGTCTTCGACATCAAAATCGTCCACCACAATTTGCGAGAGGAGATTGGCCGCAGCCATCTCGTCACGCTCCTGGAGAAGCTCAATGGCTTCCACACTGAGCCGGCCATCGGCCAGAACCTCAAAAACCATTCGTTGCGCGGGGTCGGCAAAGAGGGCCGGGGCGAAACGATCGTCGATTACCTCCGGAGCATGGACCGCGTATTGAATCGCCGTGACCCCACTTCGCAGCGGCGAACGCGCCGAGGTCTGCGTCGCTCGGGAACTGGGCTGAGCGCTACGCGCTGGCATTCGTGAGTTACTGGGACCGTGACTTGCTCGCGTCCGCAGGCGTTCCACGTCCACACGCAAGGTGTCCGCAATTTGCAAGAGATACTGGTCACGCACCAAATCAATCGGGTGCTCCGCGATAACCGCCACTGCACGTTCGGCGGCGGCCGCGCGACCTTCGGCGGTATGCACGTTCGCCGTAGCCAAGACGCGGTTGAGGCGAAACTGCAGGAAGGGGATAGCTTCGGCGACGCAGCGACGTAGGAGGTCGGGGTCGTTCTGAGCCAGTTGACCGGGATCCATGCCCTCGGGCATTTGCACCACGGCAACTTCCACGTCGTGCTTCTTCTCCCATTGGTAGACCGAAGCGGCAGCATTTTGACCCGCCCCGTCTGCGTCGTAGGCCAACACGATGCGCGTGGCGAAATTCTTGAGGGTACGGAAGTGATCTTCGGTCAACGCCGTGCCACAGGTGGCTACCGCTCGTGGCAGGTCAACTTGAAAGAGTCCGATGACGTCGGTATATCCTTCGCACACGATGATCTCGTTGGACTTGATGATGTTGTCCTTGGCGAGATTGAGTCCGTAAAGGGTGCGTCGTTTTGAGTAAATAGCGGTTTCGGGTGAGTTCTTGTATTTCGCCTCGGTACGACCATCCGCCCGCGGTGGCGCACCGGGAAGGATGCGCCCCCCTACCGCGATGGGGCGACCACCGGTATCGAAAATGGGGAAGATCACGCGTGCGCGAAGGAAGTCTTGCGTGCGGTTTCGCGAATTACGAAAACCCAGTCCGGTTCCGGTCAGAACCGTGTCGGACACTTTGAGATGGGTGGCGAGGGCGTCCCACTCATCCGGAGCCCAGCCCAACTTAAAATTGCGAACAATCTCACCATCAATCCCCCGAGAGCGTAAATACTGTCGCGCACTACCCGCGTCGGGGGAATGTAAGAGTCGGTCGTGATAGAAGTCCACTGCTCTCGCCATAGCGTCGAGGAGCGCGGTGCGCTCCTTGCGCTGTGGTCCCGCCTTTTCGTCTTCCTGTAATTCGATTCCGGCCTTGTCCGCCAGAAATTGCAACGCGTCGCGAAAATCGAGACCCTGGGTTTCGCGCACGAAGGTAATAGCGTCGCCACCCACCCCACAGCCGAAGCAGTGGTAATAGCCCTGGGCGGCGTTGACGGAAAATGACGGTGTCTTCTCGGCGTGAAAGGGACAGAGCCCCTCCCAGCGAACTCCCGCCTTTTTCAGGGCGGTGACTTCGGAAATAATGGCCACAATGTCGGTTGCCGCGCGAACCTGCGCCACCTCTCCGTCTGCAAAAGCCATAGTGGCAGGGTATCGCCTCCCTGCTACTGCCCGACGAGTCCGAGGAAAACGACCATTAGTCTGGACAGCGTGAGTGACTACGCCGTCAGTTGTACTGACATTGTCAAGACCTACCCCAAGGGCAACGTCCGGGCCCTTGATGGGGTGTCATTAAACGTCCCGCGCGGCCAAGTCTTTGGCCTCTTGGGGCCCAACGGCTCGGGCAAGACCACCATGGTTCGCATCTTGGCTACCATCCTGGCCCCTACCTCGGGCCTCGCCACCGTGAACGGCTTCGATGTCGTCAAGCAGGCCAAGAAGGTGCGCGAAACCATCGGGCTCGCGGGGCAGTATGCCACGGTGGACCCCAACCTCACCGGCTACGAAAATCTCTACATGATCGGACGTCTCAATCACCTCGAGAAGGCCGTCGTGCGCCAACGCGCCACCGAACTGCTCGAACAGTTCAATCTCACTGACGCGGGTCACCGAAGCTTGAAGACCTATTCCGGCGGAATGCGTCGCCGACTCGACCTGGCCGCCGCCTTGGTGGGCCGACCACCGATTCTGTTTCTCGATGAACCCACCACCGGTCTCGACCCGCAGAGTCGACAAGACCTGTGGGGCGCCATTGAAGGTTTGGTGGAAACGGGCGTGACCGTGCTCCTCACCACGCAATATCTCGAAGAAGCCGATCGACTCGCCAAGCAGCTCGTCGTTCTGGAAAAAGGAAAAATCATTGCCGAGGGCACTCCGGCTCAGCTCAAGGCACGACTCGGCACCACGGTGTTGGCCTTAACTTTCCACAGCCTGGATGACGCCGCTCGCGGCGCCGCCTTAATTGCCGACCTTTCCGACTCCCCAGCCAACCGCGACGGCACGGTGGTGGAAATTACGGTGAACTCAGGACCCCGCACTGCGGCCGAAGCTCTGCGTCGTATTGACGCCCAGCAAATAGCCCTCGACGGTCTCGCACTTCGCGAGCCCAGCCTCGACGATGTGTTCTTATCACTCACCGGCCACAAGGCGGAAGACGTCGTCGTCGACACCGCCGCCCCGCGTGGACGCAAGGATCGCTCATGAAGTTCTCCAGTCTCAAGTGGGCTATCAACGACTCGATGACCATGGCCAAACGCAATATCTTGGCGCTCGTCCGCGTACCCACCTCCTTAGTCTTTGCCGTGCTGCAGCCGATTATGTTCGTGCTCTTGTTTCGCTACGTCTTTGGTGGCGGCGCGATCCAGGTCAACATCCCCGGTGGCTACGTCAACTACCTGATTCCTGGAATCTTGGTCCAGACGACCATCTTCGGCTCGGTCTCCACCGCCATTGGATTAGCCGAAGACTTGGAAAAGGGTCTCATTGAGCGCCTTCGCGCCCTGCCCATTGCCCGCATGGCGGTGTTGACGGGTCGAACCATTTCCGACCTTCTGCGCAATCTGATGATTCTGATCGTCATCACCGGCATCGGTTTCGCCGTAGGTTTCCGCCCCGGTGGTGGCCCGCTCCATTACGTAGAAGCCAGTGCGATCATGCTGGCCTTCGCGTACTGCCTTTCGTGGGGTTTTGCCTACATCGGACTAATCGCCCCGAACGCCGAGGCGGCCCAGGCCATGACCTTCCCGCTCATCTTTCCCCTCACCTTCGCTTCGGGCATCTTCGTGCAGGTCAGCAGTATGCCGAGTTGGCTGCAGGGTTTTGCCGGCAATCAGCCCGTCACCATGGTCACCAAGGCCGTGCGTTCGCTGATGCTCGGTACTCCCGTGGGTAACACCCTCTGGGTGTCCTTGGCGTGGAGTATCGGAGTTCTCTTGGTTCTAGCCCCGCTCACCGTCGCCAAATTCCGCCGCGCGACCTGATTCGTGCTCGCGCGCGACGAAGTTCAGCGAATCTTCGAATCAGCTTTTCCGGAAGCGACTTCCCTGCCCATTATTGAAGAAGTAACTGACAGCGGCGTCATTGTCCGCTACCCCATCGATAGCCGCCACGAGCGGCCGGGCGGCACCGTCTCCGGTCCGACGATGATGATGCTGGCAGATACCGCCGCCTACGCGGCCATCCTCTCGCGTATCGGGTCCGTGCTGCTGGCGGTCACCACGTCGCTCCACATCGATTTCCTGCGTCGACCCGCCATGACCGACCTCCTCGCCGAGGGCACCATTTTGAAGTTAGGCCGTCAACTCGCCGTCGTCGAGGTGGCTATTCGTTCCGATGGTTCATCCGAGATGATGGCCAAAGCACAGGCCACCTACTCCCTCCCCCGCTCCTAGAGGTGAGCGGTGCGCCGCGAAATCTCGGCCAGTAGGCCTTCGATAGGAACTCGTACCTGTTCGGTGGTATCTCGATCACGCACGGTCACGGCACGGTCATCCAAGCTGTCAAAGTCCACCGTCACGCACAGCGGTGTTCCCACTTCGTCTTGACGGCGATAGCGGCGTCCAATGGACTGAGTCACGTCGTAGTCGCACATATAGTGCGGCTGGAGCAGACTCAATACTTCGCGGGACACACCTTCTAGTTCTGGCTTCTTTGACAAGGGCAAGACCGCAATCTGCGTGGGCGCCAAGCGCCAATGCAGACGCAAGACACTGCGGACTTCGCCCTCCACTTCGTCTTCGTGATACGCCGACAGCAAGAAAGCCATCATGGCGCGAGTGGCTCCCGCGGCGGGTTCGATGACGTAGGGGGTGTAGCGCTCATTGGCCGCTTGATCGAAATATTCGAGTTTGACGCCCGAGGCGTTCGAGTGCGCCGTCAGGTCGTAGTCCCCGCGATTGGCAATACCCTCGAGTTCGTCAAAGCCCCAGGGGAAGCGGTACTCGACGTCGGTGGTGCCGCGGGAGTAGTGCGACAGGTCCTTGGGATCGTGCTCTAAGAGGCGTAGTTCGTCGGCGGGAATTCCTAACTGTAAGTACCACTGGTAACGGGTTTCGATCCAGTAGCGGTACCAGGTCTCCGCTTCAGCCGGTGGCACGAAGAACTCGAGCTCCATCTGTTCGAACTCGCGGGTGCGAAAGACGAAGTTCTGCGGGGTTATTTCGTTGCGGAAGGACTTTCCCACCTGCGCAATTCCGAAGGGGGGCTTCTTGCGCGACGTCGCCAGGATGCTGTTGAAGTTGGTAAACATCCCCTGGGCCGTTTCGGGGCGCAAATACGCCGTGGCGCCTTCGCCCTCTACCGGACCGGCTTGGGTTTTGAACATCAAATTAAAGGCGCGCGCCTCGGTGAAGTCAGTCGAACCACATTTCGGACAGACGCCGTCGATCTTGTCCTCGCGCCAACGCTCGTGGCACTTCTTGCAGTCCACGAGGGGGTCGGTAAAGGTCTCGAGGTGACCCGAGGCCGCCCACACGGCGGGAGGGCTCAAAATCGCCGCGTCGAGTCCCACCACGTCGTCACGCAGCTGCACCATTGAGCGCCACCAGGCGTTCTTGACGTTGCGGAGCAATTGAACGCCCAGTGGGCCGTAGTCGTAGGTGGAGCGAAAGCCTCCGTAGATTTCGGCCGAAGGGAAAATGAATCCCCGACGCTTGGCCAAATTGATGATTTTTTCTAAGACGTCGCCGTCGACGGAGCCGTTTGCCATGCACTCAGGCTAGTAGACCCTTCCGGGGAATTGTGGTGCGAAGAATTTACGCGTGCGGAGTAATGAGAAACTTTTCGCCCGTGGCCTGACGTGCGTAGGTCGCAACGTTCGCTGGATCAAGCGCCTCGTCCAAAGTGATCGTGCGGCTGTAGGAACTGGCAAAGGTAGTGGTGATGCCATCAGCGACCCGTTGACGCAAGCGACCGATACCCTCGCCACCCAACTTGATGAGAAAGGGTGTCAGCAACCAGCCACCGAGGCTCCACGAGAATCCAAAGTTGCGCGTCAAAGTAGTGAGCGAACGCTCGAGGCCACCATAGATGTACACCTGCTTGAAGGTGGTGGAGCCGTAACGGCTGTACTCGGTGGAATTAGCGATGGCCGCTTGCTCCATGGCCGTGAGGAGTTGGCTCGCGAGCGTTCCACCACCCGTGGCGTCAAAGGCCAGCGTGGCTGAGGTAGCGGTGATGGCGGCCACGAGGTCACTCATGAAGGTGGGCTGACTCGAGTCACAGATGTACGCGGCGCCGAGCGCGCGCAAAGTGGCGACTTGTGCTGGTGAGCGAACCACATTTACCAGGGACACCCCTTCTTCCGCGCAGAGCTTGACCAGCATTTGTCCGAGGTTGGAAGCCGCCGCAGTGTGCACTAGGGCCGTGTGCCCCTCCAGGCGCATGGTTTCGACCATACCCAGAGCGGTCATCGGATTGACGAAGGACGACGCTCCGACAGTGGCGGTAGTACCTTCGGGCAGTAGCAGGCAGGCCCCCGCATCGACGACGCGATAGTGAGAGTACATCGACCCACCGGCGACCGCCACGGTGCGCCCCATGAGCGCTTGCGCGGCAGCCGACTCACCGGCGGCGATCACCGTGCCCGAACCCTCGTTGCCGACGCTCATGGAAATGCCGTAGCGACCCGACAAGGTCTTGAGAACTGACGGATCAATCGCCGCCGTCACCGCACCCGTGGGCGAGATGCTCATGGCGCTGACATCGGCTCCGGCGAGAAGCAGACCGAGGTCCGAGGGATTGATCGGAGCTGCTTCGACGCGCAGGAGAACCTCGTTGCCAACCGGCGGGGTGACGTCGACGTCGACGAGAGAGAGCTCCAACTGTCCGTCATCGCTCACGCGCGAACGGAGTTGCTGGCCGGTGGTGGGAAGGGTGCTCATGTGTCGTCCTTGATGGGGGGTTGTTCGTAGCCCGCCGCCAGCCTACGCAAACTCGCAGGATTCGCGTCGCTCGGCGAGAACTCGTCCCTGCGGGCCCACACCGCTACATTTGACCCGTGAGCGACTCCCCCGACATCAGAGATATCACCATCGACGAATTTGGTCAGCCCCTCAGTGGACCAACGGCAACGACGGCAGACCGCAAGGCCGCCATGGCCGCTGAGCGAGCCATCGTGGCGCCCTATTGGGGTGGGTTCCAGAGCCGTATCGTTGTAACCTTCATCCTCGTTCTCGCTCTGTGGGTGGCCGTCATCGCCCTGGGCACCACCGGACATCTCGCACTGTGGCTCGGCGCTCTCATCAACACCGTGGTGGCCACGATGTTCTACATGCCCCTCCACGAAGCCGTGCACGGGAACATCTCGGGGCGCCAGGCCAAATACCGAAAAATCGAAAACCTGGTCGGCGCTCTCTCGTCCATTCCACTGGGAATTTCCTTCGCCACCCACCGCCCGTCACATTTGCGCCATCACGCCTTTACCAATGATCCCGATCGCGATCCCGACCACTTCACCTTTGGACGTCTTATCGATCTGCCGATGAAATGGTTCTTCGTCGCGTTGGTGACCACCTTCTTGCCGATCTTTGCCTTCATTCCCGCCGCGCGCAAAATACTTCCTCAGCAAATTGGCCGCTCGCTGGCCGGTGACAGTAACCGCGCAAGCGGATTGTTGCAGTTGCGCTTTTGGCTTCTCACCACCATGGCCCTGGTTCTGGCAATTCCCTTTGGGCTCTTCGTGCCCGCTCTCCTGCTCTGGTACATCCCCTCGCGCATCCAGGCTCTGTGGTTACTCTTCGTCTTTGCCTGGTACCCGCACCACCCCGCGTCCGACACGGGGCGTTACGTCGACACCCGGATCGCAGTCTTTCCCGGTTCACGCTTTTTGATTCGTGGCCACGATCACCACGCCCTCCATCACCTCTATCCCCAAGTCCCCCACTACCGGCTCCGGGCTCTCTGGCAAGAGATGGCGGAAGATCTTATTCCCAAGGGTGTCCGGGCGGAGGGGAGAGCTCTCGGAGCAACAGGACCCGTTGTTTGGTAAACAGCTGGGCGCGGAAACGAATCAAGACTTATTTTCGTCGGCGCTGCACCAAGGAAATCACCGTGGCGGCGACAATAAGAGCCACGCCCAGAGGAAACGTGATTGCTTCGAGCCAGAGAGCCGCTCCGCCACCGCTGCTCTCGTCGAACATGTTCGAAACATTATTTCCGCTGGACAGCCAAGCAATC
>Ga0304728_1000142_pt1 | contig 57724 bp, 57 predicted proteins | sample C_130625_MF_Meta_FD_190476 | JGI IMG/M metagenome (GOLD analysis project Ga0304728, IMG submission 190476) | Freshwater microbial communities from Lake Croche, Canada to study carbon cycling - C_130625_MF_MetaG (v2) (version 2) | ecosystem: Environmental > Aquatic > Freshwater > Lake | place... | reverse complement strand
TTACTTCATAGGAGAGCAACGTGGATCTTGGAACAAGTGGCGCAGATATTGAACGCGTCGTAGTTACACATGAACAGATCCAAATTCGCATTGCGGAATTAGCGAATGCTGTTGAAAAAGATTATGAGGGCAAAGAATTACTTGTTATTGGAATTCTTAAAGGCGCAGTAATGACTATGGCTGATTTTGTTCGGACACTAAATCGACATGTTGAAATGGACTGGATGGCTGTTTCATCGTATGGGTCAGGAACCAAGTCAAGCGGTGTTGTTCGAATCCTCAAGGATCTTGACCGAGATATAACAAACAAGCATGTTCTTATTGTCGAAGATATTGTTGATACAGGTCTCACACTTTCTTGGCTTAAATCCAATCTCGAATCACGCGGAACAAACACTGTTGAAATTTTAACAATGCTCCGCAAGCCTGAAGCTGCAAAAGTAGCCGTTGACGTTAAGTACGTCGGATTTGATATACCAACCGAGTTTGTCGTTGGCTATGGACTTGACTACAACGAGCGATATCGGAATCTAGATTTTATTGGCGTTCTAGCAAAGCACGTGTATTCATGAGTAACGGAAAAGAGAAAAAGAAGTTGACAGAAAAAAAGAAACTGACCGATAAAAAAATTCAGGTACCGCGTAAACAAATCCGCAAGATTGTCCGCGGTCCACTCTTTTGGATTGTTGTTGCACTTCTTTTTGTAGTTGCTTTTGGAAGAATTTCTGGCAGCGGTGCGACTTACACCACAGTTGACACCTCAACCATTTTGGCTGAAATTTCTCAAAACAAGGTGGAGTCAGCACTTCTGATCGATAAAGATCAGCGTATTCAAGTTGTTTTAAAGCATGGGACAACCGTAAAAGGCTCCTCACACATTCAGGCGAATTACGTTGCTAACCAGGAACCCCAAATAACTGAGTTATTGACAAGTAATCCTCCTGCAAAGGCTTGGAATGTGAAGGTACCGACCACTTCGTTCCTAGCATCACTTTTCTTTAGCTTTGCACCAATTCTTGTTATCGGATTCCTCATTCTGCTTTTCATGGGCAATGCTCAGGGTGGAAATCGAATTTTCTCCTTTGGTCGCTCAAAAGCAAAGATGCAAAATAAAGAGAATCCTCAAAACACCTTTGCCGATGTTGCAGGCGCCGATGAGGCAGTTGCTGAGCTTCGGGAAATTAAAGATTTTCTTGCTGACCCAAAGAAGTATCAAGATATTGGCGCAAAAATTCCAAAAGGAGTTCTCTTATACGGCCCTCCAGGAACAGGCAAGACTCTCCTTGCCCGCGCGGTTGCCGGCGAAGCGAATGTTCCGTTCTATTCAATTTCAGGTTCTGAGTTTGTCGAAATGTTTGTTGGTGTTGGCGCATCACGTGTACGTGACTTATTTACCCAAGCAAAAGAAAATGCCCCGGCAATTATCTTTGTTGATGAAATTGATGCTGTTGGTCGTCAGCGTGGTGCTGGATTAGGCGGAGGACACGATGAACGTGAACAGACACTTAATCAGCTATTAGTTGAGATGGATGGCTTTGAAGGTAATGGTCAAGTTATTTTGATTGCAGCTACAAACCGTCCAGATGTTCTAGATCCCGCACTACTTCGACCAGGGCGCTTCGATCGACAAATTCCAGTTGATCGCCCAGACTTGAAGGGACGCACTGCGATTTTAGAAGTACACGCAAAAGGAAAGCCAATTGCAAAAAGCGTTGATTTAAGTTCGTTTGCTAAGCGCACTCCAGGATTCACAGGAGCAGATCTTGCGAACGTTCTAAATGAGGCCGCATTACTCACGGCACGTGAAAATGCAAAGGTCATTACTACTGCCGCGCTAGATGAAGCTATTGATCGTGTTATGGCTGGGCCTCAGCGCACAACACGCCTCATGACTGAAGAAGAGCGTCGTATAACTGCTTATCACGAAGGTGGCCATGCACTAGTTGCACATGCTTTGCCACACACCGATCCTGTTCACAAAATTACAATCATGCCTCGAGGCCGTGCACTTGGTTACACAATGGTTTTGCCTGATGAAGATCGCTATGCAACAACACGCAATCAAATGCTTGATCAGCTTGCATATTCATTAGGTGGACGAGCAGCGGAGGAATTGATCTTCCACGATCCAACTACTGGCGCATCAAATGACATTGAAAAGGCAACAAATCTTGCCCGTGCCATGGTTACTCAGTATGGAATGACAGAGAAGATCGGCGCAATCAAGCTGGGAACAAGTGATAGTGAACCTTTCTTAGGTCGTGACTACGGACACCAACGAGATTATTCTGAAAATGTTGCTGGGATTGTTGATTCAGAGATTCATAATCTCATTGAAAATGCACACCAAGAAGCATTCGATATTCTGGTTGCAAATCGCGACATTCTTGACACTCTTGTTGTTGAACTTCTTGAGCGTGAGACTTTGCTCAAAGATGATATTGAAAAAATCTTTAAGCGTGTGAAGAAAGTTAAGCCAAGGCCAGCTTGGACTGGTTCACCCGGCCGCACACCATCAGATAAGCCCCCTGTGAACTTGTCTCCTGCCAAGCCACAAAAACCTGTTGTTGAAGTTCAAAAGACTGTTGAACAACCTGTTCGTAAGCCAAGGAAAAAAACGGCGCCACCAACAGTTGAGGCTTAAGCAATGACAGATGAGATCAATCCAGTCAGCATGGGGCCTCATGATGGACGTGCACGCGCAGAGTTTGATCAAGTTAGAGCAGAGAGAGCAGTAACCGAGTTACTTCTTGCAATTGGTGAAGACCCAGAGCGGGATGGCTTGAGGGACACACCTAAGCGTGTAGCAAAAGCATTCCGTGAAAACTTTGAAGGCCTGTGGCAATCACCTGAAGAAATTCTCACAACAACATTCGATATTGGCCACAGCGAATTAGTAATTGTGAGAGATATTGAAGTATTTTCACATTGCGAGCATCACCTCACTCCTTTTCACGGCGTTGCTCATATCGGTTATATACCTGGTGACTCAGGCCGCATTACAGGACTTTCTAAACTTGCAAGGCTTGTCGACCTATATTCTCGTCGCCCACAAGTACAAGAACGACTAACGTCTCAGATTGCAGATGCGATGGTTGAAATTTTAAATCCGGCTGGTGTAATTGTGATCGTTGATTGCGAACACCTATGTATGTCCATGCGTGGAGTAAAGAAATCACAAGCTCGAACAACTACAAGTGCGGTCCGAGGTCAGTTGCGCAGTGCTGCTACACGTGCAGAGGCGATGGCGCTCATAACAGCATCTGAGCGCTAATGATTAATACCGAGCAGACATTGGTGATGGGCATTTTAAATGTCACACCTGATTCTTTTGCTGACGGGGGTCGTCATTTTGATTTTGATGCTGCCATTACGCGAGCTCGTCAGATGATTGATGAGGGAGTGAACATAATTGATATTGGTGGGGAATCCACAAGGCCTGGCGCCACCAGAGTAAGTGCGGAAGAAGAACGCGACCGAGTTATACCCGTCATTACAGAGCTACAGCCATTAGGTGTGACGCTAAGTGTGGATACAACAAGAGCAGAGATCGCCCGCGCAGCAATCGCAGCAGGGGCAAGTATTGTTAATGATGTCAGCGGAGGGATTGCTGACCCTGATATGGCTAAATTAATTTCAACAAATCCGTCAGTGCAATATATTGCAATGCATTGGCGAGGACATTCAGAAGATATGCAGAAGCACGCTGTTTATAAGGATGTTGTCAAAGAGGTTAAAGATGAGCTAGACGAGCGAGTAACGGTACTTATTAATGAAGGAGTAAGCCCAGAACAAATCATTTTGGATCCAGGAATTGGTTTTGCGAAAACCTCTGAACATAATTGGGAAATACTCCGCAACTTAGATCGTTTACAGCTACTCGGCTATCCATTGCTTGTAGGGGTTTCTCGAAAGAGATTTCTTGGTGATTTAGTTCAGGCAACTGATCCAGATGAAAGAGAGTCGGCAACGATTGCTCTCACCGCGCAGTTAGCGAAGCAGGGTGTCTGGGGAGTTCGCACTCACAGTGTGAAACCACATGTCGATGCGATTAAAGTTGTGATGGAGCTACGCGCATGAGCGATCGCATCGAAATAAAAGCTATTTCAGCACATGGGTTCCACGGAGTCTATCCAGAAGAGCGGAAAAACGGGCAGCAATTTCTCGTAGATTTATCGCTGACCTTAAAGTCTAAAAAAGCTTCGAAGAGTGATTCGTTGGACGATGCCATTGATTATTCCAAAGTAATTGCCGCTGTGAACAAAATTCTTATTGGTGATCCTGTTAATTTGATTGAGCATCTTGCGGAAGTAATTGCACAGAAGATACTCAAGGAATTTCCCGTAAAAAGTATTGAAGTAGTTGTTCACAAGCCTGATGCCCCGGTTGGCGTAGAAGTAGGGGATATTGCAGTAAGAATCATCCGTAACAAGTGAAAACAGTTATTGCTCTTGGCTCCAATCTAGGTGACTCTCAATCGATACTGTCCGATGCGATTGTTCAAATTGGCAACTCCATTAAAGTCCAATCAATATCCAAATTCTATGAAACTATTCCTGTCGGTGGTCCAAAGCAACCGAACTATCTCAATGCAGTTTTAATTGGTGATACAGAGATGCAACCCCTTGAATTGTTAACTCAGTTGCAGTCCATTGAAAATGGAGCTGGAAGAGTAAGGGAAGAGCGTTGGGGCCCTCGCACCTTAGATCTAGATCTCATAACTTATGGAGATCTTCTTTTGACCGAACAAGCACTCACATTGCCTCATCCCAGAGCGCACGAGAGAAGCTTTGTTTTAGAGCCATGGTTTGAAATTGACCCGCAAGCAGTGCTTCCTGGCTACGGGAAGATTGGAGTGTTGCTTAAACAAATTGCAGGGTAAACTTTTAGATGCACGCCCGGTACCGGAAAGGACTGGAGCCCGTAAATGTCTGTAAGCAGCAATGATGTCGCCTTCGTTCCCACGATGGGCGCTCTTCATGATGGGCATATGTCATTAATCAAACATGCACGTGCGCTTACCAATAATGTCGTTGTGAGTATCTTTGTGAATCCCCTTCAGTTCGAGCATTTGGAAGATTTGGAAAAGTACCCAAGAGATTTAGAGGCAGACAGTAAGAAAGCTCTTGCGGCAGGTGCAACCCGTATTTGGGCACCCACAGTTGATGAAATTTATCCAGCGAATCTAAAAGTAAACGGCGAGATTAAAAGAATTAGTGCGGGTAATATTGGAAATAAGTTTGAGGGCAGTGCAAGGCCAGGCCATTTTGATGGAGTCCTGACTGTCATCAATCAACTTTTTAAACACATTGATCCAAAGTGGGCAGTTTTTGGTGAAAAAGATTTTCAGCAATTGCATATTGTTAAGAACTGGGTTTTAAAAAGCCATATCCCAGTTGAAATCATTACGTGTGGAACCGTTCGAGATGCTGACGGTCTTGCTCTGTCTTCAAGAAATATGCACTTAACCCCAGATGGTCGCAGGGCAGCACTCGTTATATCTAGAGCGCTACGTTCTGGATCCAAGAAGGCGATGAGAGAGATTCTGGCTAGTGAGCCAGCATTCTCTTTGGATTATGCCGAGGTGATCGACCCATTAACCTTCGAAATTGCTGACTCAACCACGCTTAATCCAAGAGCAATTATCGCCGGTTGGATAGATGGGGTTCGTTTGCTCGACAATATGGGGATGGCGGTCCGCTCATGAAGTTATTTGCAGGTAAACCTGGTTGGACCGTGCGCGCAGATGTCATTGTTATTGGTTCTGGAGTTGCTGGCTTAACAACCGCACTTAATGCACGCGCGGCAAATCTTTCAGTTCTCCTTGTTACGAAAGCAAATATTGATGAGGGCTCTACAAAATGGGCGCAGGGTGGAATTGCCGCTGCACTTGGACCAGGCGATACACCTGATCAGCATAAAAGTGACACTCTCATTGCGGGAGCCGGTTTATGTGATCTAGATGCGGTGAATGTATTAGTGACTGAAGGGCCAGAAGCAGTACGTAAGTTAATTGCTCATGGAGCAGTTTTTGATAAGGCAGAAAGTGGTGAAATTGCTCTTACACGCGAAGGAGGTCACCACAGGAATCGAATTTTACATGCTGGTGGAGATGCAACAGGGGCTGAAGTTTCTCGTGCACTTCTTGCAGCAGTACAAAATGATGAAGGTATTGAAATTATTGAGCATGCACTTGTTATTGACGCCCTAAAATCTAAATCAGGAACTGTCTGTGGTGTGACCGTTCACGTTATTGGCGAAGGTTCTAGAGATGGAGTTGGGCAAGCCCTCGCAAGAGCTGTAGTCATTGCAACAGGTGGACTAGGTCAGGTCTATTCTCAAACAACAAATCCTGCCGTTTCAACTGGTGACGGAGTTGCGATGGCACTTCGTGCTGGCGCAGACGTAGCTGATGTTGAATTCATCCAATTTCATCCCACCGTATTGTGGAGAGACATGAGTTTGGGTGGACAGCAACCCCTGATTAGTGAAGCAGTGCGGGGTGAAGGCGCGATACTTCTTAACCATAAGGGTGAGCGCTTTATGCAGGGTAAACATGAACAATCTGATCTTGCCCCACGAGACATCGTTGCCAAAGCGATATTTACTCAAATGAAAGAGGCCAACGTTCCACATGTTTGGCTAGATGCAACTGCAATTAAGGATTTTAAAGAGCGCTTTCCAACAATTTATGCATCTTGCCTTGAGAATGGGATTGATCCAACTAAGCAATTAATTCCAGTTGCTCCCGCTTCACATTATTCTTCTGGTGGTGTCCTGGTTGATCTCAATGGTCAAAGCACAATTGAGGGGCTTTATGTATGCGGTGAAAGTGCTTGTACTGGTGCCCATGGCGCCAATCGCTTGGCTTCTAACTCCTTATTGGAGGGATTAGTCTTTGGCGCACGCATCGCAGAACACATCGCAAAACATTTGCCAGAACCGCATGAACCCCACCAAAATGAGAAGGAGAAAACAATTCTTCTCGATCCTGCAATTCGAATACCGCTTCAACTTTCGATGAGTGAAGGGGCAGGTGTTATGCGCTCTGAAAAAAGTTTGAACGGAGCGCTTCTGACGTTAGAAGAGCTGAGTAAGCGGACAACTAAAGTTGCAGATATAAATTCTTGGGAAGTTTCCAATCTATATTTTCTCGCAACTGCGATTGTCAGATCTGCCCTTGCCCGCAAGGAATCTCGAGGATCTCATTGGCGCAGTGATTTCCCAGAAGTTGATGCCAAGTGGCAGTCTCGCATCGTGGAGCATTTGGATGTTGACGGAGCATGGTCAACGACTACGCAAGCAGTCCAATCATGAATGAGGGATTGAAATTTCTGATTGAGCGAGCAATCGCTGAAGATCTTGCTGGTGGAATCGATATCACTAGCCATGCAACTATTCCTGAAAATCAACAATCTGTTGCTCAGTTTGTGAATAGGCAAAAAGGTGTGATCGCTGGAATTCCTGCGGCGATAGAGGTTCTAAAGTATTTAGGCATTAACAATGTTGACGCACCAGTTACCTGTGCACATGAAACTGCTGCTGGGACAGTAATTTTGGAAGCACGGGGTAATACACGTGCACTTCTGCTTGCAGAACGTACAACTCTGAATTTTTTGACACATCTGAGTGGCATTGCAACGCTAACAAGGCGTTGGGTTGATGCAATATCTGGAACAAATTGCATAGTTCGAGATACTCGTAAGACCACTCCAGGTTGGCGCGAATTAGAAAAAGAAGCTGTCCGAATGGGTGGTGGAGAAAACCACCGTATGTCTCTCTCCGAATCTGTACTTGTTAAAGATAATCACATTCTTGCTGCTGGAGGAGTGCTTGAAGCATTCAAAGCTGTGAAGTCTCAGTATCCAGACATGCTTATCGAAGTCGAGGTTGATACTTTGGATCAATTGGGCTTAATCCTTACGCAAAACCCTGATCTTGTTCTACTAGACAACATGAGTACTGCTCAGTGCAAAGAAGCTGTGGCGATGGCACAAGGTAAAACAAAACTAGAAGCTTCAGGCGGCCTTTCACTAGATAACGCATTGGCGTATGCACAAACTGGAGTTGATTACTTAGCAGTGGGAGCTCTTACTCACTCAGCACAAGCCCTCGACATCGGTTTAGATTTAAGAATGGAGCTATAGATGTTATTAGCAATCGATGTAGGAAATACAAATACTGTCCTTGGACTTTTTAGTGAGGACAAACTGACACGTTCTTGGCGTGTAAAAACTGATCCAAGAGATACAGCAGATGAGTTATGGCTGCAATATCGATCATTAATCGAAGGGCATGAGATTGATGGCCTGTCGATTTGTTCAACAGTTCCTGCAGTTTTGCGGGAAATTCGCCAGATGGTTAAGACTTACTTTGACCATATTCCCGTAACAATTGTTGAACCTGGAATTAAAACAGGGGTTCCATTGCTTGTCGATAATCCCAAAGAAATTGGCGCAGATCGTATTGTGAATACTCTTGCAGCTCATACTTTGTTTGGTTCACACGGTCCGTGCATTGTTGTTGATTTTGGTACTTCAACTAATCTTGATGTTGTTTCACCCAAAGGTGAATTTCTTGGCGGCGCACTTGCCCCTGGAATTGAAATATCAGTTGAAGCACTAGCAGCTCGTGCTGCTCAACTGCGCAAAGTTGAGTTAGTTAAGCCAAAGTCTGTTATTGGTAAGAACACAGTGGAAGCACTTCAGTCAGGCACCATTTATGGTTTTGCCGGGCAAGTTGATGGCTTGGTTAATCGAATAATGGAGGAGCTGGATGTTCTCTATCCAGATGCAGGGCCAACAACAGTGATCGCCACAGGAGGGTTAGCTCCGTTGGTCATGGGAATTGCTGAAACGATCGATGAACACGAACCGGATCTAACGTTGCTTGGCCTTGCCATGGTTTTTGATCGCAATAGGCAATAACGAGCCGATAGGGTTACCCAATTATGAGCGATCAGATTCCAGAGGATGACCTCCCCGAGCAATTGCGAATTCGGCGTGAAAAGCGTTCAGCAATTCTGGCTCGTGGGGATGAGGCATACCCTGTAGAAGTTGCTCGCACTGCAAGCCTTAAAGACATCCGTGAAAAGCACGCAGATCTTGGCATTGATGTCGCAACTGGAATCACAGAAAGTTTATCTGGCAGAGTTATTTTCAAACGCGATACTGGGAAGTTATGTTTTGCAACATTGCGCGAAGGCGATGGCACTGAGCTTCAAGCCATGTTTTCACTCGATAAAGTTGGCGAAGAGTCCCTGGAATTATGGAAGAGTGATATTGATCTAGGTGACTTAGTGAGTGTTACAGGTGAGATCATCACTTCAAAGCGCGGAGAGCTATCTATTTTGGCCTCATCGTGGAAACTGGCAGCAAAATCACTTCGACCACTTCCTGTTGATCACAAACCATTATCTGAGGAGACACGAGTTCGCATGCGTTACGTTGACCTCATCGTGCGCCCAGAAGCAAGAAGCAATGCTCGGCTACGCCCACAGGTAATGAAGTCTTTGCGTGATTCTTTTTCCAGAAGAGACTTTATTGAAGTTGAAACTCCCATGCTTCAGGTAATGCATGGTGGAGCAACCGCCCGCCCATTTAAAACCCGTAGTAATGCATATGACATGGATTTATTTCTGCGAATTGCCCCAGAGCTATTTTTGAAGCGTTGTGTTGTTGGTGGGATAGAGCGCGTTTTTGAGATTAACCGTAACTTCCGAAATGAAGGTGCTGACTCAAGTCACTCACCTGAGTTTGCAATGATCGAGAGTTATCAGGCATATGGTGACTGGGACACAATTGCCAAACTGACACAAGACTTAATTCAAGAGGCAGCTCAAGCGGTCTTTGGGTCTCATGTAGTGCGTCATCACGACGGTCGAGAGGTAAACCTTGGTGGTAAGTGGCGTGAAGCAAATCTATTCGACCTTATTTCTGATGGAGTTGGGGAAAGTATCACCCCACAAACGTCACAAGCAGATTTGAAGAAAATTGCCGAAAAACTAGGGATAAAAGTAGATCCGAAGTGGGTAACAGGCAAACTTGCAGAAGAAATCTTTGAGCATGTAAGTGAAGGCAAGTTGAACGAGCCAATCTTTGTTAAAGGTTATCCAGTTGATACTTCTCCACTAGTTCGTGCACATCGAACAATTCCTGGTTTAGTTGAAAAGTGGGACCTTTATGTTGAAGGCTTTGAATTAGCAACAGGTTATTCAGAACTTATTGATCCGGTGATCCAACGGGAGCGTTTGATTGAACAAGCGGCACTTGGTGCAAAGGGTGATGTTGAAGCGATGAATCTTGATGAAGATTTCTTAAGAGCGATGGAATACGGAGTTCCGCCAATGGGTGGAATGGGAATGGGTGTTGATCGCTTACTCATGGCACTTACTGGTCTTGGAATCCGCGAAACTATTTTGTTTCCACTAGTAAAACCGGAGGAGTCATGACGGTTTTAATCCGTCCTGCGAAGACTTCAGACATTAAAGCAATCAGACAAATTGTTGATGCAAATGTCAGCGGAGGACGCCTACTTTCAAAAGAAACTGTCACACTTTATGAAACAGTTCAAGAATTTACCGTCGCAGAATTGGATGGAGAAATTGTTGGATGTGGAGCACTACACGTACTTTGGGAAGATTTAGCAGAGGTACGCACGGTGGCTGTCCTCGACAAGATGCGTGGTCAGGGCGTTGGAAATGCGATCATTGAAAAAATTGTCAACAGAGCGAAAGAAATTGGCGTTGCAAGAATTTACTGCCTCACTTTTGAAATCGACTTCTTTTCGCGTAATGGTTTTGAGGTTATTGAGGGAACTCCCGTCTCCCCAGAGGTTTATCAACAGCTGCTGCGCTCCTATGATGAGGGTGTTGCTGAGTTCCTCGATCTAGAGCGGGTAAAGCCAAATACCCTGGGAAATACCCGAATGTTGCGGATACTTTAATTCCCCCAGATTTACCCAATTTTTAAGGCATAAATGGGCATAAATAGAGGACATTTAGCGTTATGGGTAGGCTAGACCTAGAGAATAAAGCCCAAGAAAGAGGTGCCTGATGTTCGAGCGGTTTACTGATCGAGCTCGCCGTGTTGTTGTGCTGGCGCAAGAAGAAGCCCGCATGCTCAATCACAACTACATCGGAACTGAACACATTCTTCTTGGACTCATCCACGAAGGTGAAGGGGTTGCCGCAAAGGGACTCGAAGCTCTAGGTATTTCACTTGAAGCAGTACGTTCTCAGGTTGAAGAAATTATTGGACAAGGTCAACAAGCGCCTTCTGGTCATATCCCATTTACACCACGTGCTAAAAAAGTTTTAGAGCTCTCACTTCGTGAGGCGCTCCAACTTGGTCATAATTACATTGGAACTGAACACATTCTTCTTGGACTTATCCGTGAAGGTGAAGGTGTTGCTGCTCAAGTCCTGGTCAAGTTGGGCGCAGATCTCAATCGTGTTCGCCAACAAGTTATTCAATTGCTCTCTGGTTATCAAGGAAAAGAAGCAGTCGCATCTGGTGGCCCAGCAGAGGGAACTCCTTCAACATCACTTGTGCTTGATCAATTTGGCCGCAATCTGACACAAGCTGCTCGTGAAGGAAAGCTTGATCCAGTCATTGGCCGCGAAAAAGAAATTGAACGTGTGATGCAGGTTCTTTCACGTCGCACAAAGAACAACCCAGTTCTTATTGGAGAACCCGGTGTTGGTAAGACTGCAATTGTTGAGGGTTTGGCGCAAGCCATCGTTAAGGGAGATATTCCTGAAACACTTCGCGATAAGCAGCTTTACTCACTTGATCTTGGTGCACTTGTCGCAGGTAGCCGCTACCGCGGAGATTTTGAAGAACGCTTGAAGAAAGTACTTAAAGAGATCCGTACACGCGGAGATATCGTTCTATTTATTGATGAGATTCATACACTTGTTGGCGCAGGAGCAGCAGAAGGAGCAATTGATGCTGCAAGTATTTTGAAGCCAATGCTCGCTCGTGGTGAACTGCAGACAATTGGCGCGACAACTCTGGATGAATATCGCAAGCACCTTGAGAAGGACGCTGCTCTAGAGCGCCGTTTCCAGCCTATTCAGGTTGCTGAGCCATCATTGCCACACACAATTGAAATTCTCAAGGGACTTCGCGATCGTTATGAGTCTCACCATAAAGTTTCGATTTCAGATGCAGCACTGGTTTCTGCGGCAACACTTGCAGATCGATATGTTGCAGATCGTTTCTTGCCAGATAAGGCGATCGATCTCATTGACGAAGCAGGTTCACGTCTACGTATCCGTCGTATGACTGCGCCTCCTGAGCTTCGCGAATTTGATGACAAGATTGCTGCTGCCCGCAAAGAGAAGGAATCTGCCATTGATGGTCAAGATTTCGAAAAGGCTGCGGCTCTTCGCGACAAAGAAAAGTCGCTCATTACTGAAAAAGCAGAGCGCGAAAAGTCTTGGAAGGCTGGCGATCTAGATGTCGTCGCTGAAGTAGACGAAGAGCTCATTGCTGAAGTCCTTTCACATTCAACTGGTATCCCAGTCTTTAAATTGACCGAAGAAGAGACAGCACGTCTACTTCGCATGGAAGATGAATTACACAAACGCGTTATTGGGCAAAACCAAGCGATCAAGGCTTTGTCACAAGCAATTCGTCGAACACGCGCGGGTCTCAAAGATCCAAAGCGTCCAGGTGGATCATTTATTTTTGCTGGTCCTTCTGGTGTTGGAAAGACTGAACTTTCTCGCACACTTGCAGCATTCTTATTTGGCGATCAAGATGCGCTAATCCAACTTGATATGTCTGAGTATTCAGAGAAGCACACAGCTTCACGCCTCTTTGGTGCACCTCCTGGATATGTTGGATATGACGAAGGTGGACAACTCACAGAGAAAGTACGTCGCAAGCCATTCTCTGTTGTGCTTTTTGATGAAATTGAAAAGGCTCATCCAGATATTTTCAACTCACTTCTTCAAGTACTAGAAGATGGACGTCTAACCGATGCTCAGGGACGTGTGGTTGATTTCAAGAACACTGTGATCATCATGACCACAAACCTTGGAACACGTGACATCTCAAAGAGTCTTGGACTTGGATTCCACAATGCAGATGATGCACTTGGAAATTATGAGCGCATGAAGGCAAAGGTTGCCGATGAACTCAAGAATCATTTCCGACCTGAATTCCTTAACCGTATTGATGAAGTTGTTGTCTTCCATCAACTATCTGAAGAAGAAATTGTTCAAATTGTTGATCTCATGATTGCCAACTTGGACGAGCGCCTTCGTGCAAAAGATATGGGCATCGAGCTCACATCTGCTGCAAAGGCTCTTCTTGCAAAGCGTGGTTATGATCCATTACTCGGAGCGCGCCCACTTCGCCGCACAATCCAACGCGAAATCGAAGATGTACTTTCTGAGAAGATTTTGTTTGGCGATGTAAAGCCAGGTGAGATAACACTCGTTGATGTTGCTGTTGAGGGTGAAACAGAAACCTTTACCTTCAAGGGTGTCGTTAAGTCTGAGATGCCAGATACTCCTGGTGACCTAGAAGGCGCACCAACTTCTAACTAATTAGGTAATTGAAAACTCTTGCCGGTTGCCTCAATAAGGCCATCGGCAAGTAGTGTTTTCAGGGCCGATTCCACTTGTGTTTCATCGTGCCAAAGTTTGTTAAGTGCAATTTTTGTTTGCTTTCGGTTTTCTCTAAGTGCCTGCACAATTACTCCACGACATTGACGGTCAGTTCCTGCCCATCCTTGTGACTTTTTCTTTACCTCAGATTGCGGATACCCTTTTTCCCGCCATGAGCATTCCTTTTTAAGAGGACACTGATCGCAGTTTGGATTACGCGCGGTGCAAATGAGTGCGCCTAATTCCATCGTTGCGGCTGCCCATTTAGCCCCATCACTGGGGATTAATTCATAGCGAAGCTTTCGCTCGATTTTGCTTGGGGCCGAAGTTGCAAATTGATCACCATCAATTACTCGAGCAAAAAGCCGGCGGATGTTTACATCTAGAACGAGTGTTGATTCGTTATATGCAAAAGCTGCGATTGCAGCTGCCGTGTAATCCCCGACTCCTGGAAGTGATTGAAGGTCTTCTATAGCTCTAGGAACTTGATTATCAAACTTCTCCGCAATCACCCCTGCTGCTTCATGTAATCGCAGTGCACGGCGGGGGTAACCGAGCCGTCCCCATGCCGTGATGACATCACTTTTCTTTGCCGCTGCTAAGTCTTTAGGAGTAGGCCAACGGGAGAGCCATTCCCTCCAGATTGGTAGAACACGATTTACAGGTGTTTGTTGAAGCATGTATTCACTCACCATAACGCCCCAAGGAGATGTATTGCGCCAAGGTAGATCACGCTTATTTTCATCAAACCAGCCGAGTACTGAAGTTTGCTTCATCTGAGTAACTCTTAACTGATTTTTACTTTTGCAATCGCTTGTTCAAGACGAGCGACTTCCATAATTTCAATTCCAGCAATCCTTAGATCAGAACCTGTTGGAACCATGGCCCGCTTAAATCCAAGACGCGCAGCTTCAGCGATGCGTTGCTGCGCCCCAGTCACTTTACGAATTTCACCAGCAAGTCCAACTTCACCAATAGCAACAAGATCTGCGGGAAGTGCTAATCCTTTGGCCGCAGATGCAACTGCAAGTGCGACTGCAAGATCAGCAGATGGCTCATTCATCTTCATGCCACCCACTGTTGCGACATATACGTCACGTCCAGAGAGTCTGATATTTGCACGAAGTTCAAGTACAGCAAGCGTCATAGATGTACGAGGGGTATCCAGACCAGATGTCACTCGGCGGGAATTTCCAAAATCTCGGCCTTCGGCCACCGGTGTACCAACAAGTGCTTGTATCTCGGCAAGTAAAGGTCTACGACCTTCTAGCGCAACAGTGACACAAGTACCTGGCACTGGCTCACTATGACGGGTTGTAAATAAACCAGTGGGATCAGTCAAACTTGTTATACCTGACTCACTCATATCAAAACAGCCAACTTCATCAGATGCACCAAAGCGATTCTTCATGGCACGAATAAGGCGAAGGCGCGAGTGACGCTCACCTTCAAAATTTAAGACAACATCAACAAGATGCTCAAGCAATCTAGGGCCAGCAATTGATCCATCTTTAGTCACGTGTCCAACAAGAACCAAAGTGATATTTCGGTCTTTTGCAATTCTAATCAGAGCGGCAGCTATCTCCCGAACTTGTGTTACTCCTCCAGGTGCACCGTCAACAGCGTTACTTGAAATTGTTTGGATTGAGTCAATGATGAGAAGTTCTGGCTTAACAGCATCAATATGTGCAATTACAGCGCCTAATTCGTTCTCTGCCGCCAACCATAGATTTGGATCAATTGCATTTAAGCGCTCAGCACGTAAACGAACTTGCGATGCTGATTCCTCTCCACTTATATAAAGAGCAGTCATCTTCTCTTTTGCAGATTGAGCAGCTACAGAGAGTAAAAGTGTTGATTTGCCTACACCCGGCTCACCTGCGAGCAGAATTGCTGCTCCCGGTACTAAGCCGCCTCCAAGTACACGATCTAATTCACTTACCCCACTTGAACGTGCTTTTGCGCTCTCTAAACTAACCTCACCGATGGGTGTCGCATTTTGCGAAACTGAGCCAGGAACGAGTGAAAGTTTCTTAGGCGCTGCGATCTCTTCAACACTTCCCCAAGCTTGGCACTCACCACACCTGCCAACCCACTTTGTAGACGTCCACCCGCACTCAGCGCAGCGGAATGGATCTTTAGCGGGAGCCTTGGCCACGAGCTGCAACTGTTGCTGGATGAATTTGGAAAAGCGGAAGTTCACGTTTGCGTTGTTGCTTTGCGGTTGCAGCAATTGCTTCCACACGAGCATCGCAATGCTTTACCAACTCTGCATATGCTTCTGGTCCCATGAGAGCAATGAGTTCATTGTTATTAGATTTATATACAGGTTCACGACCAACATGGGCTTCGGTGTTAGCTGTGCAGTACCAAGCGAAGTCTTTCCCGCCTTCTCCCCAAGCAAGGCGTTCATATTCACCAATCACGGTTACAGAAATTTCTTCATCACCAAATTCTCTTGTTTCAAAGCTTCTACGAATTGGTAGTTGCCAACAAACGTCTGGCTTTGTCTCAACGAAGTGCACGCCTTCTTTTTCTGCAAGGTGGTGCAATACGCACCCAAATGAACCCGTGTATCCGGGTGCTGAATGATCCATACGATTTAGAAAAATACATGAGTCGTTAATTTTACGGGTCTTACGATCGTTATCTAATCCAACTTCTGAAATCTTAAGTTTGCTACCTTTTTTCTTTGGTTGTGCTTCGTTGTAGAACTGCCACATTTCTGGTGTAAGGCGCGCAGCAACCTTTTGAGTTCGCTCTTCATCTTCTTCATCTGAGTAATAAGCCCCGTCAGAACAACATCCGGCATCTGGCTTATCTGCATCAATCCCACAGCATCCCGCGCCATAAATACATGTCCAATAGGAGGTCAGCCAGGTTAGGTCGCAGCGGAAGATCTCTTCTGGTTTTGCAGGATCAGCAAACTCAACAAAGTCGCGAGCGAAACCATCTTTTACCTCAGGCATAGTGCGAGAGTCTATTGGGTAGGCTCTGTATGTGGCGAACTTGAAAATCCAATCTTCACGAGTGGGCATCATCGGGGTTGGGAATATGGGTGAAGCAGTTCTTGCCGGGCTAATCAAGGCTGGAGTCTCTCGCGATTTAATATCTTTTTCAGTTCGCAGTCCAGAGCGTAAAACTGAGGTTGAAAAAAAGTATCAGGTTAAGTCCGCTTCAAATAGTGCCCTTGCGAAAGAGTCAGATATCTTGCTGCTGGCCGTGAAGCCACAGGGACTTGATGATTTACTCGCTGAGATCGCATCGGAAGTCAGTCCACAATCTGTAGTCGTATCGTTCTTAGCAGGTAAGAGGACGTCGCTTCTGGAGGCAGCTCTTGCTCCTAAGCAATCAGTTATTCGAGTAATGCCAAATACGCCCATGATGTTCGGTGAGGGAATGTCAATAATCTCAGCCGGCAAAAATGTTCAAGAAAGTGATTTAGAGTATTTGCGGGAAGTCTTACTTGCGTGTGGAAAGGTGATTGAAGTGAGTGAAGAATTACAAGATGCGACAGCAGCAACGAGTGGATCGGGCCCTGCCTACTTTTTTGCTTTCGTCGAAGCGATGGTAAATGGAGCCGTGAAAATGGGCATAAGTGAAAAAGTTGCAACCGAATTGGTTACTCAAACTATTATCGGATCAGCAAAAATGTTAGCTGAATCAGGTAAAAGTGCATCAACACTTCGTGAGAATGTGACAAGTCCTAAAGGTATGACTGCTGAGGCGTTGACAGTTTTCAGCGAAGGAAAACTACAAGACTTAGTTGCACGTGCCATGAAGGCCGCAGCAGATCGTTCGCGCGAACTGGCGTGAAAAAAAACTTTCTAACGGCACTCGCCTTTTTATTACTGATCACAATAAGCAATGCAAATGCTGCAACAAAATCAATTCTCGTGACACCTTTAGCAACATCTTTTGCTCTTTCTTTATCAGGTGGAGATCAACTCTCAGATGTTCTCACAAACTCTTCAGGAACCTTTCTTATTGGCACAATTGAAACATCGACTTCAACCCTTGTGACAAGCCCAGCTATTGGTGGATCTAGTGATGGATTTATATCCTCCTTTAGCTATACAGGACAGCAGTTATGGAGCTTACGGCTAGGTACTCCGCTCGATGATGTTGCCACAGCTGGCTATATAGATTCACTGGGCAATATCTGGGTAGCAGGTGCTACTGCTATTCCCACACCACAAGTCGCACCGACACCCTTGGCACCGAATACGGTCAACCCTTCGCAAATACAAGTAGCGCCTGCAACACCACCCACCAGTGGTTTAAAACGACTTGTTGTATGGGAGATTAGTCAGAGTGGTTCACTGCTTAATACCTACACTGCTGATTCAACAGATGTGCTTCTTCCAAGCGCAATTACCTTGAACTTGAAGAAAATTACAGTATCGGGAGTAAGTAATAGTTCCAGTGCAAATTCATTTGAGTCAACAATTAGCCCTATTGGATTATCACAAATAAAATTAAGTAAACAGAAAACACTCCCCAGTAAAGCAGTTACCATTATTAAGAGCTCTATTTACAGTTGGCAAAGCTTTGCGACGACAAAACCGATTCCTGGAATTTCAGGATTCAAACCAAAGGGTTTGACATCTGTTCTGATCAAAAGCTCACTAAAAGGCGGGATATCTGAACTTTTTACCTTTAGTGGAAAGTTAGTCTCTCTTAAATATCAACCAGGATTTGGTTTAGTATTAGCAAATAGTGATCAGGGAACTTATAACCTACTTTTTTACAATACAAAATAATTTACTTGAGTTTGTAACTAATTAACTTTCCATTAATTCCTGCTAGAGCATACTTAGTTGCCCCTAATTTAATCCACTCGACTGTACCTGATTTAGAAATATCCGACGCTGTGACAAGTGAAATTATTCTGCTCGTAGTGTTCAAGCTGCAAAGTCTTGCTTGGCAATTAAAGAGAATATATTTTCCATCAGTCTGCATCGGTGCTGCAGGCGTTCCAAACATGCCGGAGCTTATTTGGCCAATTTTTGTTGGCATTGCAAGGTCTGAGTAACGGATGCTGTCTGCCTCTGGAAGTGAAACACCTGTTGATGCCATCCAACTTGCTTTCACATGACCTGCAAGATTAGTTAGTCCTACGTCGTAGCCAGCAATAACAATGTCTCCACCATATGAATCCAGTGTGGAGTACGTCCAATCTTCAGGCAAAGTGCTGCTACGAGTTGCTAGTCGAACTGCTTCTTGCACGGGTTGCTTTTGTTGATTGAGCTGCAGAACAGAGTCGTAAATCAGATAGACGTCTGAATCGATGTTCAGCGCACGCATATGAAATCCAACGTCTCCAGTTGTCCGCGAGCCAGTAACACGATCTCCATCAACTAACTCATATTGCCAGGTGCCAGAAGATTGGACTGCTCCTAAAACGATTCCCTGGCTTTGGTCACGATAGAAAACCTGAAGACCATCGGGTGAATCAACGCAGGCGCTTGCCCCACTTACATCACTTGCTGTGCGTATCCGATTGATATCTTTGTAGTCATTGATGATTGTTCCGTTACCGTCAACAATGCTGTATTTCCAAGTCTTACCGTTATATCCGGCATAACGTAGCCATTTCTTTGTGACATCACCGTAAAAGACATCCAATCGTTGGTTCTTTCCAGGTGCGGAAGTACAGACTGAAATGAACCCCGAAACATCATTGGTTGTTCTTCCGCCTGTATCTGAGTTTCCATCAATAATTTGTTTACTCCACTTACCTGCGTTCCATATCGCAAGTGTTAAGTTACCTGCTGTTGAGTTGCTATAAACAACAGCAGGCCTTCCCTGAAACGTTGTAGTAGCTAGATATTTTGCATCTGCATCAGAATCTATGACGGTAGAAGCCCATCCCAGTTGCGGAGTAACTGAATTACTTTTTGCACCAACTGAGGTGCCTACTTGATTTGTTGCGGTCACTGTGAATGTGTATGAAATCCCATCCTTTAAACCTGTGACCTTTATAGGACTATTAGTTCCAGTAAAGACATTTGAAGTTCCATCAACTTTTACCGTATATGAATCAATGGGAGATGTACGAGCGTTATCAGGGGGATCAAAGTTAACAATCGCGTATTTATCGCCAACGATTGCTCGAATATTACGAGGAGCATTTGGAAGCCCTGCAGGTTTACCTCCAGGTGGTTTTGTTCTCATATCTTGAAGCATCCCAAGTACTAGTGGACCAGGACTTCTGAAAACTGCTCCAGGAGGCCAGCTTGGTGTCATAAGTGCATTTGGCCCGAAGCTTTGAAATGTCACTTGATCCAAATGACTTACTGAGGACCCAGGTTGATACGGATTTGGAGTGAACAGAACTGGCTTACTGCCATTGTTTGCTGCGATACCGATGGGGCCGTTCCACACTAATGTATTTTGAAATGCTTGACCTAGTTGGGTAGAAGGTGAAGGCAGATCCATTAAACGAGTCCCATCTGGCAGTACCGCAAATGCATCAAAGGGAGTTGGGCGATTTAGTTGCCCTACCCCAGTTGCTGGGTAGAAAACGTCGTTTGATATAAAACCTAAACCGTGTGCGAATTCATGAAGAATAATTGATTCGAGATCGTATTGGTTAGGCGGGCACTTGCCATCTGTTCCAAGATAAAAAAGATTCTGCATCGCAGCATTGATATTGATTCGAATTTCAGGATTTGTTGGATCCAGGTCTTTACCCGAAAGAGCATTAGCCATTGCAGAGGAGTACCAGACAGTTTGATCAGGAGCTCCTTGGAAATTATTAAAATAATTAACGGCGCTAGCAGAAGCTAGTACCCCAGCGGAGGTTTCAACCTGTGAAGAGGCTGTTACGTTCACTGGGACAGATGAGCTCCAGTTATCAGTCCAAATATTTATTGCTGCTTGAATGGCTACTTGCTCTTGTGCTGGGATGTTTTGAAAAGTGATGTTAATTGTGCTGGCAGAATTTAAGTGAGCTGTGTTGGTGACTGGAGTTGGGTTTATGGAGCTTACAAGTTCGGGAGCAGCATATGTATGAACCCATCCCGCTGGGATCTCCTTAACCGCAAACGCAGTGGCCGATGAAATCGGGAGAGTGAGGCCAATAATGAGAGTCGCCGACACCAGGAGAGGTGTCGTGATTTTCCTAGCCCGCATAGTGAAAAATCTTAGTGGGGAAATTGATCAGTAATTGCTTGTACTCTAATTTCACAGCAAATACATAGATTAATGGCTGGTGGAGGGTACAAATGGTCACTGTTCAGGTCTACTCGCGGCATGGGTGCCACTTGTGTGAAGCTGCGCTGAGAACTTTAGAAAAACTTCAAGAAGAGCTTGTTTTTGTGATTGATGAAATATTCATAGATTCAAATCAGGAACTTGAAGATAAATATGGTGAACAAGTTCCAGTTATTTTAATTAATGGAGAACCTCATGATTTCTTCAAAGTAGATCCAGAAAGATTTAAAAAAGTATTTGCTACTCTTTAGAAAGAACTTCATCTGCATCAATAATGCGATAGGCATATCCCTGCTCAGCTAGAAAACGTTGTCTATTTTGGGCAAAGTCTTGATCAACCGTGTCTCTTGCAACTAAAGAGTAAAAACGAGCCCCGCGCCCATCGGCCTTCGGACGCAAAATACGACCGAGCCGTTGCGCCTCTTCCTGACGTGAGCCAAATGTCCCTGAAACTTGAATGGCAATGGTTGCATCAGGTAAATCAATTGAAAAGTTTGCGACTTTAGAAACAACCAAACATTTAATTTCCCCAGTTCTATAGAGATTAAATAATCGCTCTCTCTCCTTTACAGGAGTATCACCCTTGATGACTGGTACACCAAGTTCTTCACCTAATGCGTCAAGCTGATCAATATATTGACCAATAACAAGAACTTGATCTTCAGAATGCTGCCGCGCAAGTGCGACGGCAACTCTGCGCTTTGTGAGAGTAGTTGAGCAAAAACGGTATCGATCTTCTTGCTCAGCTGTTGCGTAGTTTAACCGTTCTTCATCCGTGAGTGTTACGCGCACTTCAACACAGTCTGCTGGAGCGATATATCCCTGTGATTCAATTTCTTTCCAAGGAACGTCAAAGCGTTTTGGTCCGATAAGCGAGAAAACCTCTCCCTCCATACCATCTTCTCTAACAAGAGTGGCAGTTAAACCTAGACGGCGGCGAGATTGAATATCAGCCGTGAATCTAAATATTGGTGCAGGCAAGAGGTGCACTTCGTCATAAATAATTAGGCCCCAGTCAATAGCATCGAATAAATCAAGGTGGGCATATACGCCACCTCGCCTCATTGTCATGACTTGATACGTTGCAATAGTTACTGGGCGGATTTCCTTTTTTGCACCTGAATACTCGCCAATGTCATCTTCGTGCAGAGTTGTTCTGCGTAGTAATTCATCTCGCCATTGCCTTGCTGCAACGGTATTTGTTACAAGAATCAGTGTTGTTGCCTTTGCATGTGCCATAGCCGCCGCGCCAACAATTGTTTTTCCAGCGCCACATGGAAGGACAACCACACCTGAACCACCATGCCAAAATCCCTCTGCAGCCATAGATTGATATTTGCGAATAGACCATCCCTCTTCGCGCAGAGCAATTTCATGGTGCTCGCCATCAACGTAACCAGCAAAATCTTCTGCAGGCCAGCCAAGTTTTAGTAGCGCCTGCTTGAGAAATCCACGTTGGCCAGGATGCACGACAATAGTTTCATCGTCGAGCTGCAGTCCAAGCATGGGTGCAACTTTCTTTCCACGGGTGACTTCTCTAAGAACTGCAGGGTCATTTGAAACGAGTGTTAACCCATGTACAGGATGGGCTTCAAGGCGGAGTCGTCCATACCTAGACATGGTTTCTGCAATATCAACAAGCAATGCATGCGGGACTGCGAAACGAGAGTACTTGAGCAGTGTGTCTACAACTTGCTCTGCATCATGTCCGGCAGCTCGAGCGTTCCATAAACCAAGTGGAGTGAGTCTGTAGGTATGGATATGTTCTGGAGATTTTTCTAACTCAGCAAATGCTGCGATTGCTCTGCGGCATTCATCTGAAAGTGGATGGTCGATATCAAGCAATAATGTCTTATCACTTTGAACAATTAACGGGCCATCACTCACTAATGAGCTCCTTAATAAATGCTGCTAGTAGTGAGATTCGATCTGAAACGGTTGACGCCAAAATATGCTCATGCGCTGCATGAGCACCATCTCCTGTAGCTCCCAGTCCATCAAGCGTTGGTGCACCTGCGGCGGCAGCAAAATTGCCATCACTTGCGCCACCAACACTGGCAGATCCGACTGCAGGCATTCCAATCTTCTTTGCTGTGGCTTCTAGCTTCTCATAAAGCAACTGAGTTGAAGTTGTTTCCAAAGGAGGCCTATTTATTCCACCTGAAACTTCAATCTGTGCATCTGGGTTCTTAGGCTTCAAAGATCTAATTGCTGAATCTAAACGCTCAAGCTCTGCTAGCGAAAATGATCGTGAATCAATATCTAACGATGCAAGAGCAGGAACAGTATTTGTTGTTGTCCCAGATTCAAGCATGGTTGGAACAATTGTTGTTCCATGCTCAGGATTGGCCAACTTCACTACTTGAGTAATAATTTCAGCTATTTCCACAGTGGCATTAATCCCTTTTTCTGGTTCAAGACCAGCATGTGAGGCACGTCCGTGAATCTTAATTTGGTACATAGATGTACCTTTTCGCCCTACTTTTACTTTGCCATTAAGTGATGATTCCAAAACAAGTACAGCTTTCGCGCTCTTTGATACACGGGTAATTAGGTCGCGAGAACTCTTACTTCCTGTCTCTTCATCACTAGTAGCGATGAGTGCAACACTTTCCTGAGCATTTGGATTTTCCTTGAGTGCATATAACGCTTGTAAGAACCCTGCCTTCATATCAAAAATTCCAGGTCCACTGATTTTGTCGCCATCCACTTTCCAAAGTGGCTTAAAGGAATCAAGAGGCCAAACAGTATCTAGATGAGCAAGGAGAACAATTTTAGGATTCTTTGATCCCCACCAAAACACAGGACGGCCTGACTCAATAATTATTTCAGCATCATGATGCAAGTTATTTGCTGCAATGCTCTTTGCTACTTCCATAACTTTTTGGCACGCAGGTAAGTCCTCAGTAGGTGATTGGCATTCCACCAGCTTTTGTAAGTCAGCAAGAAATGTCATGGGAGTAGTCTGCCGTAATTCACATCTACCTGGTTACTCATTAGCCACACCTACCCCTGTTATGCGGGGAATGCGGAAATGGGTGATCTCTCCAGTGGCATGGTCACGGGCAACTAAGGTTCCAAGTGATATCGAAAGTGGATCAATGAGACGGTTTGAAACACCACCATTTGTATCAGCATATCCAATTGTTAGCCTTACTCGTTCCTCAATGTATTGATGAAGTAATTCAACCGTTTCATTCGCAGTTGTTCTTGGAATATCGCGAGGCTTATGTGAACTCGCCTTCTCACCTGCCTGAAGCGCTTTAACTGCAGAATTAATCACTGCTTGGGTAGGTGTTGATATTTCACTAACAACCCTTGGAGGTTTTGGTCGAGACTTTGCACGGCGGATAAGAGGCGCAGAAATTAGAACGCCAGTTGCATTTTCTGCCGCTGGTAAATACCCAGCTTCTCGAAGCGAATTCATTAATTCATTTATTTCAATATCAGAAACTAATACTTGTGGAGCAAGTTTGCGCATTCGAAGAGGTTCTAGTTTCTTATCGTGAAGTATTTCAGCAATAAGACCTTCATCCTCGCAACGCAGATATGTGTGGGCAATACCAACGCGCAATCTTCCATGACGTTTGGCAACATCGGTAATCAAGTACTCAAGCGGTTGAGGCACAGGCGTCTTAGAAGTTTTTTTAAGAAAATCGAGTATGTAATTACCAGTTTGCCCATGGTCTAGCCCTCGGCGAATCGAGCCTTCGCTAAAGCGATAGACGGTTGCGCCACCGCGACTTTCAATATCTGCGATAGTTCCGATCGCATTAGCAAGTTCAATAGTAAGTGGGCCTGGTGCAATTGCGCTGTTATCTGCCTGGATCAAAATATGATCAACTGGTTTTGGAAGAGCAGCTTCGATACCGAGATCTTGATTATGAAGTAGTGCAATTCCAAATTTTGAAAGTGCTCCCTGCCCAGTAATACCAAGCCATTCAGCCTCTCTTAAAATCCATTCAACATAGTCAGAGTTAGCCCTTGTAGGTGTGAGCCACTGGATACACGTATTTACTGAATCAATAGATGGATCAACTTCTAGATTTTTCTCTAATAGTTCCAGGGCATTCCTCTTAATCAGACTGACACCTGCTCGATCCAGCTCAGGTCCAAGTGCTGAGATATTTTTATTCTCAGCTTTACCTATTAGTCCGCTCATCCGCGAAGTTTCCAGCCATAAAGAAGCAATTGCATGCCATCGTTCTTCAATGCTTCGGGTCAGCCAAATATCGAATGCATTTGTAGGCATGATTTGATCATCTGTATCGATCACTATTAAACCGGCAATAAACAAAAGCTCGGCAACAAATGCTGTGCAGCTCTCGGATATACCTAGGTGTTCTGAGGTGCGCTTTAAATCTCTTACGCCAAGGCCGCCCGATTTCAGACCCATAGGAGGCTCGTCTGACCAATTGTGAGCCAATTCCTCGCACCATCTAATAAACGTTCCAATGTTAGCTATGGCAGCTAAATCAACATCTTTTTGCTTTCTTGAAGTACCGGAGATAGTCGGCTGTATAGGCTGGAGTTCTTTGAAAACCTTTCCTTCTCTAAAGTGAAGAGCGACCTCTCTTGGGAGTAAAACATTTTGAGAATCAAAAGGAATAAGAAAGTTATTTGTAATGAGCCATTTAATTGCGGGAGGAGCCTTCTTCACATCAGCAACTTGGCCCTTTGGTGGGCCCCAGACCATACGCAGCAATAATTCAGAGGCTCCTTTTGGTGCATCTGCAAGAAGTGAAAAATCAATTTTCTTTGTTGCTACCGGACCTAACCCGGCTGGGTGCTCTCCAATTGCAACTCTTACATTGCTTGGAACACGATAATGCTCACCGTCTTTATATATGAGTGCCCGTTGCCACAACGAAAGAACAGCGGACTTAGCATCCTTACTCGTCATGCTTAGTACTTCCATCAGAGAAATTGGATCTCCAAGAGTGCAGATCGCTGTGAGTATGTCTATCTCCCATTTATTGAGGGCATCACGTGAACGCATCACACTTGGCATTGAATTTGCTCGCGCAGCCAGAGCTGAGATGTCAGTGGGGACAGGTGAGATCAGATCCGGGCGCAAAGTAAAAAGCAGCGCGATTTCACTCTCAGCGCGCATGCGCAGTTCATCAGCCAATGAGTAGGACATAACTGGCCTACATTACTGGAGTTTGGTTACCTCTATTTACAGGCCTACCTTTTTTTCCAGCTTCGAGGGGAGATGAGCGTCGTTACCTTCATAACACGGCTCAAAGAGGGCGCAATAAGTTTTTTGAATATCCTCCCCCGGCGGAAATCATGTATAGGCCAGCTATTTCGTAGCGCGTGCATTTGTAGCTGAGCATCCGGGTTGATTGCTCTCGGGTACCCGACAGTACTCAGTAATGGAATGTCGAAGTGGCTATCTGAATATGCATATGAGTGGGCTAAATCAATATTTTTCTCTAGAGCCAAATTTTTTACAGCAATTGCTTTGTTTGGGCCGTGGAGAAGTTGACCGATTAATTTACCTGTGTAGACGCCATCTTTTACTTCTGCAATAGTCCCAAGTGCGCCAGTAAAGCCGAGTCTTTCTGCAATCAGATTTGCAAGGTCAAGTGGAGTGGCTGTAACGAGCCAGACTTCTTCATTCCTCTTTAAATGTTCATTTGCAATTTCAATTGTTCCCTGCCATAAAGCTGGTGACACATATTCGTCGTAAACTTCAATTCCCATCTTTTCGATAACGTCAGCCCTGTGACCACGGAAGAATTCACAGGCAGAGGCCTGGATCTTTGCGATCTCTTCCATATCTTCAATTCCTGAGAGTCGGTATCGGATATTGGCCATAACAAAGTTGGAGATATCTTTCTTTGTGAAGAATCCACGCTGATACATACCCCGGCTCAAGAAGAAAAGTGAGGAACCCCTCATCAATGTGTTGTCTACATCGAAGAAGGCGACTCGTTTCTGGGTATCCGTCATGTCAGTACTTTAGCCCTCGCTTATGCTTATCTCATGCCCGCCACCATCCACTTCTTGCGCCATGGCGAAGTCCATAACCCTGAAAAAATTCTCTATGGTCGCCAATCTGGCTGGTATTTATCAGAGCGCGGTCAAGAGATGGCAAAGACCGTTGCAGAGTGGTCAAAGAAATTTGATGTTGGTGCAGTACACGTCTCACCACTTCAAAGAGCGCAAGAGACTGCAACTCCACTTGCATCCGCACATCACTTACAAATTTCAATAGATGAAAAATTAATTGAAGCTGCAAATGTTTTTGAGGGGAAGAAATTTGAGTTAGGTTCCGGAGTTCTGCGTCATCCCGCTTCGTGGAGACATTTAGTTAATCCATGGAAACCTTCATGGGGGGAGCCTTATACGGAACAGATTTCTCGAATGCTTGGAAGTTTATTTGAGGCGCGGGACGCAGCTAAAGGTAAAGATGCATTCTGTGTTTCACATCAGTTGCCTATTTGGATTTTGCGTTCTGCAGTTGAGGGTCGGCGGCTAATTCACGACCCCCGTAAAAGGGAGTGCACGTTGGCTTCGGTAACAAGTTTTCATCTTGATAGCGATGGCTCAATCGAGGGTGTCAGCTATTTCGAGCCAGCTAAGCATTTATTACCGGTAAAGAAATAATGCGAAGAAAAATATTTTCAGCGGTTTTTATTCTCGTAGGCTCTGTTTTTTTAAGTGGTTGCTCCACAGGTGGAATATCTAAATCTAGTCAGAGTGCATTTGTGGAAGGCAACGGTGTTGCCGTTTATGTAAAACCAGCAGACCGTAAACCCGCTCCTGTGATTTCTGGTGCAACACTTTCAAACGGGAATATTTCACTTGAGCATGAAAAGGTTACTGTCTTAAATATTTGGGCATCATGGTGTGCCCCATGTAGGGCTGAAGCTCCACTACTCTCTGATTTTGCACAAAAGTATTCTGCTCAAGGTGTTCAGTTTGCAGGAATTCTTACTCGGGACAACACCTCTTCAGCCTTGGCATTTACTCAACGATTCAAGATCTCGTATCCAGTATTTACAGATGATTCAGTGCTTGCTGCTTTCCGCAGTTCACTGGTACCAAATGCAATACCTACGACTTTGATCATTGATTCACATGGATACGTTGCAGCAAGAGTGAGTGGTGAGGTAACTACTGCTCTACTCACCAATTTGATTGCACGAGTGCTGAAGGATGCCCCTCATGCATAGCTTCTTTGTTGACCAAATCTTCAGTGGTAACTTAATTCTGGCCATGGTTGTCGCCTTGATTGCTGGAGTTATTTCCTTTTTCTCACCTTGTGTACTGCCGTTAGTTCCTGGATATCTTGCCTATTCAGCTGGAATGACCGATGTAAAAAACAAGAAGCGAACTGCTCTAGGTGCCATACTCTTTGTCAGTGGTTTCTCAGCTCTATTCATTAGTTATGGAGCGCTTTTTGGATCACTGGGCTCAAAAATTGCCAGTGGATCCAGATGGTTATCCATAGTTCTTGGAGCTTTGACAATTTGCATGGGAATCATTTTCCTCTTCAATCAGAAGTTTTACCGATCATTTAAACCTCAATGGAAGTCAACTGCTGGATTAGTTGGCGCACCACTTCTCGGTTTCCTCTTTGGAATTGGCTGGACTCCTTGTATTGGCCCAACTCTTGGAGCAGTTCAGGCGCTCTCTTTCCAGAGTTCGAGTGCACTTAGGGGAGCGATTCTTTCTCTTGCATACTGCTTTGGGATTGGAGCACCATTTATTTTGGTTGGAGTCTTCTTTGATCAATCAGCAAGGCTACGCCGATTCATTTCCAAGCGAGGAAATCTTTTGACATTATTTGGTGGAGTCTTTCTCATAGTAATTGGTTTACTTCAGGTAACAGGCGCATGGTCACATTTAATTAATTCCTTGCGTTCCCTCATCTCAAACTTTATCCCGGTGGTCTAATGGGATTTATTGCAGTTATGCGCTGGGGGTGGCGTCAGTTAACAAGCATGAGGACTGCGCTAATTCTTCTTATGCTTCTTGGTGTTGCTTCAATTCCTGGCTCTCTTTTCCCGCAGCGTAATCAAAATCCACAGAAGGTTGATCAGTACTTTGTGAGTGATCCAACTTTGGCGCATTGGATGGATCGCTTGAAGCTATTTAATGTATACGCGTCTCCATGGTTTAGCGCCATTTATGTACTTCTATTTATTTCCCTGATTGGTTGTGTACTACCTCGCACAATCGATCATATGAAGGCGATTGGAAAAAAGCCTCCACTTACTCCAAAAAATCTTGATCGTATGGAGGGATTTCGTGTCCTGGCTCAGAATAACGATGTCGCTTTACAGAGTGCAAAAATTTGGTTTAAAAAAAATCATTTCCGTGTTCGGATCGAAGACAATTCAATCTCTGCCGAGAAAGGCTACGCAAGAGAGACTGGGAACTTACTTTTCCATTTTTCACTAGTACTTATTTTAGTCGGGGTTGCTCTTGGTTCACTTTTTGGCAGTAAAGGTGAAGCAATTGTGAATATGGGTGAGAGATTTGTAAATACACCAACCTCTTACGACACCCTTTCATTCGGCAAGTTTCAAGGGCAGGGTTCACTTGCACCCTTTGAATTAACTGTTACTGACTTTGCAGCTAAATATAACGCTCTTACAAGTATGCCTGAGGATTACACACTCACCACGTCAGTTGCTAATCCTGTAGGAAGTACAGCAAAGAACGTTGTGATAAAAGTAAACAAACCCCTGCAATATGGGAATACAAAGATCTATTTACAAGCAAATGGTTATTCACCCGTAGTTTTAATACGAGATAAATCTGGAGCAGTCACTTTTCGTGGCCCTGTGATTTTTCTTCCACAAGATGCAAACTTGAGTTCTATCGGGGCAATAAAAGTTCCTGATATGAGTCCTCAGGTAGGGTTTATTGCTAGCTTTTTGCCAACTGCAAAGAGTAGTAAGACGAAGGGAGTATTTTCCTCATACCCTGAGGTTCTAAACCCCGAGTTAGTTATCTCAGCGTGGCAAGGTAATCTCGGCCTTGATTCAGGTAACCCTCAGTCGGTCTACGAACTTAATACATCTCAAATGAAGAAAATAGGATTACGCGGGCTTAAATTGGGCGACACATATGACTTCGGTGTCGGCTCAATTACATTCGAAGGCTGGAAATCTTGGGTCAACCTGCAGATTGTTGACGATCCTGGGAAGATGTACGCATTGTTCGGTGCAATTTTTGCAATTTTAGGGTTACTGATCTCACTCTTCACACGCCAGCGAAGAATTTGGGTAAAAGTAGGAACCCGTGTTGAAATTGCTGGTCTTGCGAAGAACGGCGTTCCTGGCCTTAATGAAGAGCTTGATGATTTACAGAGAAAGGTGGAACAAGGATGAGCTCAGTACAACTTGCTTCATTTTCAAATCAGGCAATTTATGCAGCGCTTTTTGTTTTTGCAATTGCATTTTTTGCCCATGCAGCTGAGGTTGCTTGGTCAGTAAAAAATATTGAGGGCTCAAAGACCACTACATTTGATTTCACTAAAACAGAGCGTGCTGGCCGAATAGGCACCGCCATGATGGTTCTTGGATTTCTAATTGTGGTTATTGCCGTTGCTGCTCGCGGGCTTTCGGCTCACCGTGTCCCTTGGGGCAACATGTATGAATTTTCGATTACAGGAGCACTTACGCTTTGCGCTGCATATTTATTTTCACTCGCCAAGTGGAAGCTTCGCTGGCTTGGATTACCAGTTTCATTTTTTACTCTTCTTACACTCGGAACTGCAATCATGGTTTTATACAGACCTTCAGAGCAGTTAGTGCCAGCGCTTAAATCACCATGGCTCGCTGTTCACGTTTCTGCGGCAATTATTTCAGGGGGAGTATTCCTTGTTGCCAATTTAGTTGCAGCAGCTTATTTGTGGATGGAAGTGGTCGAAAAGAAAGGTGAACGTCCTGTCTGGGCAAAGAGAATTCCCTCTCTTGAATCATTGGATCAACTGTCCTACCGACTCATTGCTTTTGTTTTCCCACTATGGACATTTGCTGTAATTGCCGGGGCAATATGGGCCGAATCTGCGTGGGGCAAATATTGGAATTGGGATCCAAAAGAAACATGGGCATTTATTACTTGGGTTGCATATGCGGCCTATTTACATGCACGTGTAACAGTTGGTTGGCGGGGCCGCAGGGCAGCATGGCTCTGTATTTTTGCTGGCTCTACATTTTTATTTAACTATATTTATGTAAACATCTGGGGAACTGGTCTGCATACATACTCTGGCTTGTAGGAGTTAAATTTTCCTCAAAAATTCGTCATTGTCATCAGGTGGGATGATTTTTCGAGTGTTGGGACGAATTTTATTTACCCCACGTGGACGACTTGTTCGCCCACCAATAAACCAACCAACTGCACCTAGAGCTCCAAAGATAATTACAAGGAGTATCCACGCCCATTTTGGAAGAGTTCTCACTGATTCTTCAGGGGACTTAGCAACATCAAAAAGGGCATAGATCTGTATTGCAATAAGTGCGATGCCTAGCAATAGATCGAACATGTCCTAAGTCTACCTTTGCGCGAGTAGTGCGATTGCCAAAGTTACTGCGATGAATAGTTGAAGTCTTGCCACTTTTCCTAAAATTGGGATGAGCGCAGCCCCTTGTGCTCCACCCATAACGTTTTGAGAGATTTTTACAGCCATTGGAAAGAAAATAATAGTTGCAAGTGCCCAAGGCGTGACGAATACAGTCATAAGTGAGGCAAAGTAAGCAAGGAGAATTAATCCCACAAACATCTTTCTTGCATTCTTGTCTCCAATACGAACCGCCAGCGTCTTCTTACCCACTAACGCATCCTTTGGAAGATCACGAAGATTATTGATCGATAAAATTGCGCAAGAAAGTGTCCCCATAGGAACTGAGATCAGAAAACTTTGCCAAGTAATACGTCCTGACTGGACGAAGTAGCTGCCAACTGTTGCAACCACCCCAAAGAAAATGAAGACTGAAATCTCACCAAATCCAGAGTAACCGTAGGGCTTTGCGCCTCCTGTATATGTCCATGCAGCGATGATGCAGACGAGACCTAAAGCAATCAGCCACCACGATGTTCGTGAAGCAAGGAATAATCCACAAAATGAAGCAAGGATAAAACATAAGTATGCGGCAGCCTTGACCTGCCTTGCAGTTGCTAGACCGCTCGCTACTAAACGCATGGGGCCAACTCTGTTTTTGTCTGTCCCACGGATTCCATCACTGTAATCATTTGAAAAATTCACTGCTATTTGTAATAACAGGCTAACCAATAGAGCAGCTAGTCCATTTAGCAAATTAATGGATCTCTTATCGTGATGTATGAGGCTGGTGCCGACCAACACAGGAGCAATAGCAGCAGGAAGCGTGCGCGGACGTGCTCCTGCAAGCCACTTACTGAAACCAACCGGCTCTGAGCCAACTGCAGATGTCATGGTTGAAGTCTCTCAAATTGAGTGAGCAATTTCTTTCGATCAGGCTTTCCTATTGAAGTGAATGGAAGCTCAACGCTGGGCATAAAAGCTTTAGGAATGGTTTGGTTGCCAAATTTATCTTTTAATATTCCTCTAATTTTCTCAATCTCTATCAGCCCATCAGAAGCCAACACCAGACGCTCGCCCCATTCGGCATCTTTATCGCCACAGGTCATAAATCTTTGATTTGGAAAGATTTCGTTAAGGGTGTCTTCAATTGCCGAGAGTGAGATTTTTTCTCCACCTGAAATAATCAAGTCATCAACTCGCCCATGAACAATTAACTTCCCTTTTTTATAGTCACCAAAGTCACTTGTAATGAACCATTTCTTACTTGTTGAAATCTTCCACGCATTTTGATCGTTGAGATATGTTTTAGCCTGCATTGGTCCACTCAGTGCAATCACATGGTGCTTTCTAATCTTTACTTTCACTCCAGACAAAGGTTTATTATTAAAAATACACCCACCAGACATCTCTGACATTCCGTACGTTGTTATTACATTAATATTTTTTGACTTTGCTTCCTCCAACAAATCAACTGAAGTCGGACTACCGCCAACTAGTACAGCTTTTGCACTTTGTAGATGCTCAAGTAGGTCGCTATCTCCATTCAGAGCACGATATAGCTGCGTTGGAACTATCGAAGTGTATTCAGCGCTTCCCTTTGTATTTTTCCCACGGAGATCAATAATTTCGCTTTGTAAAGATAACGAGCGAACTAAGACATTTACTCCGGCAATGTGGTTGATTGGTAGCAAAAGTGACCAGCGTTCATTTTTCTTAGCTTTTAAATATTTGTGTGCAGCTTTTGCTGAAGCTTTAAGTGCTTTGGCTGTCAGTGCCACTTCTTTGGATTTTCCTGATGATCCACTTGTAGGAATTACTACAGCAATATTTTTAGGCACATGCGTATGGGTTGTTGGGCCGAAGGCGAGTGCAGGACCTTGGCCGTCCAAAGCCATCTGAAGGGCTTGGATCACCTGTGCGATTGGCCACTCCTGCTGAACATGAACAAGTTCTCGCGGTAACGATTTTGGCATAGTCCCCGTAGGCTAGCGTCTTGTACTCGTGTCAGCGAGAACGGTAATGGCGATAGGAAGGATTACGCGTGAGCAAGCCAATTAAACGTGAACCTGGTGAACGCCGGATACCTTCTTGGATTGCTGGCAGCGGTAGTGAGAACTTTGGAGACATCAAGTATGAAGTCGCTGAAGGAATTGCAAAAATCACCATTAACCGTCCTGAAGTTCGTAATGCATTTCGCCCGCAAACACTCTTTGAATTAGAAGAAGCATTTTCATTAGCTCGGGATGATGAATCAGTCGGTGTAATTATTCTGACAGGCCAAGGGACGGAAGCCTTCTGTTCCGGTGGCGATATACACGTTCGCGGTGATGATGGTTACATTGGAAATGATGCGCTGGGCAAAAAAGGAATCGGAAGACTTAATGTTTTAGATTTGCAAGTTCAAATTCGCAGATTGCCTAAACCGGTAATTGCGATGGTTGCAGGTTGGGCAATTGGCGGCGGACATGTGTTGCATGTTGTCTGTGATTTAACAGTTGCAGCGGATAATGCAAAGTTTGGCCAAACCGGACCAATGGTTGGATCATTTGACGGAGGTTATGGAGCAGGTCTACTTGCGGCACATATTGGCCAGAAAAAGGCGCGTGAAATTTGGTTCTTATGCCGTCAATATGATGCACAAGAAGCACTAGATATGGGGTTGGTAAATACCGTTGTACCAGTTTCAGAACTTGAAGCTGAGACAGTTTCTTGGTGCAGAGAAATTCTTCGCCATTCGCCTATGGCTCTTCGATTGCTCAAAGCTGGCCTTAATGCAGCCGATGATGGCTTGGCAGGAGTTCAACAACTTGCGGGAGATGCAACTTTGCTCTTTTACCTAACCGAAGAAGGCCAGGAAGGCCGAGACGCTTTTAAAGAAAAGCGCGAACCAAACTTTGATAAATTTCCAAAACGGCCTTAATCAATATGGCAACACAACCCTTGCAAGAAATCTTTCCTGATCTGACAATCCTTTCGATACCACTCCAAAATGAGTTCCGAGGAATTAAGTACCGTGAAGTCGCAGTTTTTAGAGGAACCCACGGTTGGAGTGAGTTCTCGCCATTTCTAGAATATGACGTAGCAGAGGCAAAGACGTGGCTTAATGCAGCACTTGAAGCAGCAAATAATCCTTGGCCAAAGCTTCACCGCAACAAAATTGCGATCAACGCAACTCTTCCTGTTGTTGCGCCAAAGGATGTAAAAGTAATCTTGGAACGATACATAGGGTGTAAAACAGTCAAAATAAAGGTCGATGATTTTGAAAATGGAGCATTAGTTGTTGAGGCAACTTTAGAGCAAATTCCTGATGCAAAAATTAGGTTAGATATAAATGGTGGATGGGATCAATCAACTGCAATAAGTAACTTGCTTGAGTATCACCTGCGCTTTGGAAGCATCTTCGAATACGTTGAACAACCATGTCAGACAACTTCAGATTTATCCCTAGTCAAAGCTGAGACCCCTATTCCCATTGCTATTGATGAATCGATACGCAAGAACTTATCAAGTGATTTTTCTCAGTTGAGTGAAGTAGCTGATATTGCAATTCTAAAATGGCAACCGGTTGGTGGATTTGCCGCTGCTCATAAAATTGCAGAGTCAATGGGGTTACCTGTCGTTATCTCTAGCGCATTAGAAACTGGGATTGGTATTTCACATGGCTTAGCCCTTGCTGCTTCATTTCCAGAATCTGAGTTGGCATGCGGGCTTGGTACTGTGGCTCTTCTTGAATCAGATATTTGTAGTCCTGCGGCTCTTGCAGAAAATGGCTTTTTGGAAGTAGTGCGTAGAGAGCCTGCGGGGTTAGATAAATACCGAGCGAGTGCAGAGCGAGTCCAATGGTGGAATGATCGCATCGTGAAGATCTTGGAAGCCAAATGAACGCAACAAGCTTGGCTCGATCAATCATTCGCCAGTTATTGGAACTCGGCGTAAGTGATTTCATCCTCTCGCCTGGCTCCCGTAATGCACCATTATCTATCGCTCTATATGAGGCGGAGCAAAAAGGCCTTATCGATTTATACGTTCGCATAGATGAACGAGGCGCCGCTTTCTTTGCCCTGGGTATTGCAAAAGCCACCAATAACTATGTTGCAGTTGTTTGCACAAGTGGAACAGCAGCCGCAAACTTTCATCCAGCAACGCTAGAAGCTTTCCATTCTCAAAGTAATCTACTTGTGATCACTGCCGATAGGCCCAATATTCTACGCAAGACGGGAACGAATCAAACAACTGAACAAGTTGGTTTGTTAGCCCCAATTGCATCAATTGATATTGATGAACCAACCGATCTCAGTAGCCATTTAGATGGCGGTCCTGTTCACCTAAATATTCAATTCCAAGAGCCACTGTTAAGTGATGAGAGGACTGAATGGTTAGCGGGCTTGCAGATCAAAGGGAGATCTCCTCTATCTGTGAAAAAAGAGAATCTAAAAGTTGGTCCAAAGGGAGTTTTGATTATTGGGCATGATCGCGCAGGATTTTCAGTTGAGGAGCTTTCAAACTTTGCTCAAGAACTATCGTGGCCTCTTATCGCTGAAGATCCTCTTTCATTTCCTACCTCTTTTGCTCATGCTGCTTTAGCACTTACTGATAGAGATCTACGCTCCTACTTAAAAGCGGATGAGATTATTGTTATTGGTCGAACGACATTGTCAAGGAGCGTCAATTCATTTATTGCCGATTGCCCACAAGTAATTGTTATCGATCCAAGAATTCAAAACGTTGATATCAAGCGTACTGCCTCTCAAATCTTTACATCACTGCCAAACATTAGTTCGCAGAAAGATTCAGCTTGGGAAACAAGGTGGAAAAATCTTAACACTCTTGCACAGAGTTCACTTCAAATTGATTGGTCTGAGCAAGATGCAATTAGAGCAATCACCGCAAGCATTCCAGATGATTCTGCTCTGTTTATTGGGAGTAGTAGGCCCGTGCGCGACATTGAAGCATTTGCAATACCTAGAGGGGGTATCGTAACTTTTTCTAATCGCGGCTTAGCAGGAATTGATGGGAATATTTCAACAGCATTTGGAATCGCAACTCATTTTAAGCAAAGTTACGGAATTTTAGGTGATTTAACCTTCCTACATGATGTTTCAGCGCTTGTTAACGCACCAAACGTCAATCTCACAGTTTTTGTGATTGATAACAATGGGGGAGGAATATTTAATACATTGCCCCAAGCAGGCGTCGACGGGTTTGAAAGGATTTTTGGAACTCCACATAACTTGAACCTAGAGAAGGTAATTGCCGGCTTTGGCCTTGACGTAGAGAAAGTAAAGAATATTGCAGATATTCATCGTTCAATAAATCATGCCCCTGGTGGACTAAAGTTTGTAATTGTAGAAGTACCAACAAGAGAAGTTAATGCCGGCGTATTAAAAGATATTACTCAGAGTTTTTGTAAGGCACTGCGAATTGGAAGTAATTTAGCCTGACTTTCAGCAAGTTCTTGAACGGGATCTGATCCTGCAACAATTCCACAACCTGCGAATAAACGAATTGACTTGTGATCCTCTGAGAGATGTCCACACCTTAAGGCAATTCCTATTTCACCATCACCACGTCCATCAACCCATCCAACTGGACCTGCGTACCGTCCTCGGTTCATGGATTCATATTCCCTGATTAAATCTTTTGCCTTATCTGTAGGGGTTCCACAGACTGCTGCTGATGGGTGAAGCGCTGAGATGAGTGTAAAAATGTCCACATTTGCGGGCGACTCATTTATTACTCCAGTGACATCGGTGGCCAGGTGCATGACATTGGGCAAGTGCAATACGTAGGGTGATTCTGGAACGTTCGTAGACGATGCATAGGGAGCAAGTGCATCTGCGACTGAACGGACAGCATATTCATGCTCTTCTAGATCCTTGGATGATTTTGCCAATGATGCTGCAAGAGCAAGATCTCGTTCTTCATCGCCACTTCGCCTGATTGTTCCCGCTAATACTCTTGATGTAACAAGATTCTTACTCAAACGCACAAGCAGTTCAGGTGTCGCCCCGATGAGATTACCAAGAGAGTAAACCCATGTTGAAGGATAAAGAGATTCAAGCTCATGCACGAGTGATAACGCATCGATGGGATTACTCGTAGTTGCAGTGATATCACGTGCCAATACAACTTTATCAAGCTCACCTGACTTAATTCTGCTAACTGATTTTTGAATTCGCTCGCACCACTCTTCATCATTTAGAGAGCCTTGCCCCCAGGTAACTTCGCCAAGTGCGGGAGACTTTTCTGCCTTTGAAAGTGAAGGCTGTTTATCACCGATCCATGTAATCCAGGATTTCCCATTTCGCACGACAATAACTACTTGGGGAATGAGTAGAAGAGATGGCTCAGTTTCATCAAAGGAGAAAGAGGTGAAAAGAATCGGACCAGTGCCGCTTCCATGAACATTATTATGAATATCTAACTGAGTAAGTTCGTTTCTCCACCAAAGTGACGCCTCTTGAAATCTTTTCTTTCCACTTACTTCATGCGACTTATATATTCCAAAGGCAACAAAGCCTTCACCACTTTTGATCCATGAAGCAGCAAGGGGGAGGCCGCAAGCAATCTCACTTAGTCCTGGATGATCTCCAAGGACTTCTGTGGTAACTGAAATTGGCACGGCACTAAGTTACGTGGTTTTAGCGCTTTCTAATAATCGGCACTAGTTTCCAGCACGCTGGTAGCGCTGTACTTGCAATAGCGATTTTGATCACTTCGCCAAGGAGAAATGGAGTGAATCCTTTAGCGAAAGTCCAACTCCAGCTTTGAGCGGCAACGTGGTGCAACCAAAACATTCCACAGCCAAAAACAATAAAGTCACCTAAAACCATCGTTGGGATAACGGTCCTAATTTTTTGATCCCATTTGCGCTGTGCAAGATAACCAGTAAGCGCTGTGGCTAGGAGCATTCCAACAAGGTAGCCGCCTGTCGCACCTGTCATACGAGCGATTCCATGTGAACCAGATGCAAAAATTGGAGCACCGAGAAAACCAACAATGAGATAAGTCGCAAAAGTTGTAAAACCAAGTGAGGCTCCATATGCGGTTCCAATTAACAAGGCACCAAGTGTCTGTCCAGTGACAGGTACAGGTGATCCAGGAATCGGCAGCGCAATTTGTGCCATGACTGAAAGAAAGAAGACACCACCAACAACAAGAGCAACTTTGGCTTGTGTAGTACTTCTCGCAACAAATGCTGAGCGTAAAACTGCAGGAGATGTGCTGGACATGAGGGCCATCCTTCCAAGCTTTCACTAGGTAGTCTTAATTTGTCAGACCAGCCTACTACTAGAAGAATATACGTGTGAGTAACTCCGCCGACCTAAATAAGAAGCCAGAAGAAGTTTCTGCGATGTTCGATGGCGTTGCTGCGCGGTATGACATTATGAATGATCTGCTTAGCTTTGGTCAGACAAAAACTTGGCGCAAAGCTGCAACTTCAATTATTTCTCCAAAAAAAGGAATGAAGATTCTAGATATTGCTGCTGGGACAGGATCATCAAGCCGCCCACTTGCAGATGCCGGCGCGGAAGTTATTCCAGCAGATTTTTCTCAAGGGATGTTGGATGCTGGGAAGAAACGCCACCCTGACTTAAAGTTCACATTGGCTGACGCACTCAAGTTACCTTTTAAAGAGAACGAATTTGATGTAACAACAATTTCATTTGGACTCCGAAATACAACAGATATTCAGAAAGCACTCCAGGAAGCGCTTCGCGTGACAAAAGTCGGTGGACGCATTGTTATTGTTGAATTCTCACATCCAACAAATACGATTTTCCGCAAACTGTATATGAAATATTTGATGGGATTTCTTCCTAAGGTTGCCCGAAAGCTTTCATCAAATCCTGATGCATATATCTACTTAGCGCAATCAATTCAAGCTTGGCCAAACCAAGTTTTACTCGCGGAGAAGATATCTCAAGCAGGATGGAAGAAAGTTGCTTGGCAGAACCTGACATTTGGAATTGTTGCAATTCATATTGGATATAAGGAAAGCAAGTAATGGCTTTCGGAATCTCACTCAGTGACGTAAAACTTGAAAAATCACTTAAGAAAGATATGGCGCGCGTTGAAGATTTATTACGAACTCATATTCAAGGTGACTACCCCCTTGTCGTCGAGACATCTCGTCACCTAGTTGAAGCAGGGGGTAAGCGCCTACGTCCCTTGCTTACACTTTTGGGAGCCCAGTTTGGTGACCCGGATAGAGATGGCATTATTGAAGCTGCTGTTGTTTGCGAACTTACTCATTTGGCAACTCTTTATCACGATGATGTAATGGATGAAGCTGCGCTTAGGCGGGGTGTAGCAAGTGCGAATGAACGCTGGGGAAATACTGTTGCAATTCTTACCGGTGATTACCTTTTTGCAAAAGCTTCAGACATGCTGGCAGACCTCGGTCCAGAAGCAGTTCGTTTACAAGCTCGGACGTTTGAGCGCCTAGTTATTGGGCAGATCACTGAAACTCAGGGATCAACATCTGGGCTTTCACTTCTAGATCACTATCTCAAGGTAGTAGCGGATAAAACCGGTTCTCTGATTGCGACATCGGCAAGGTTTGGAGGATTACTCTCTGGTGCAAGCGCAAAAGATGTAGAAGCTCTAACTCGTTTTGGAGAGAAGATCGGCGTTGTTTTTCAATTAGCAGATGATGTAATCGATATTGCAAGTGAATCAAATGAATCAGGTAAGACACCTGGAACAGATCTTCGTGAAGGCGTTCCAACCCTAGTCACACTATTCATTTTGGAATCAGATGATCCAGCTGATGCCGAGCTTAAGGCGATTCTTGGAGAGCCAATTACCGATGAAGAGGTAGTCGCTCAAACCTTGAAGAAATTACGATCTCACTCGGCGATGACGAAGTCTCGAGATTTACTCCATGAGTACGCAGCAAAAGCAGAAGAAGAAATCGCGGGTCTACCTGACATTGCTGCCAAGCATGCTTTAGTCGAGCTCTGCCAAACTATTATTACTCGCACTTCCTGACTTAACTAAATCTAGCCCAAGAGCCAATAGGGCAACCCAAACAATGAGGAATCCAACCCATCGCGCAGTAGTCATGACTTCATGACGTACAAGGACTCCAATAAGAAATTGCACAGTCGGCGTGATGTATTGCAAAAGTCCAATAACGGTATATGGCAATTTATTCGCTGAACTATTAAACATTAAGAGTGGAATCGCTGTGACAACCCCAGCAAGAATGAGCAAAGTAGTGAGACCGACATGGTGACCAAATTGCCCTGTTCCTTTATTCCCAAGCCAGAGTAAATATCCACAGTATGGCAAGAGCGATAAAAACGTTTCAATTGCTAAACCTTGAAGTGCTTCAAGCCCCAATTGCTTTTTAATCAATCCATAGCTGCCCCAAGAAGTAGCAAGAGCAAGTGCAATCCAAGGAGGGCGTCCATAATCGACTGTTAGTACTATGACACCGATTGATGCGACACCGACTGAGACCCATTGCCACTTTCGCATTTTTTCCTTGAGCAGAAGAACTCCAAAAGCAATAATGATGAGAGGGTTGATGTAATAACCAAGTGCACACTCGACAACATGTCCATGATTTACTCCCCAGATATAAACGAGCCAATTGACTGAAATCAAGGCTGTTGAGAGAAGAAGTCGTAGAACTATTCGTGGAACTTGAATTAATGCAAGAGTGGAACGCAGTTTCTGAGAGTAAATCAGAGCCGCAACGCAAACAACAAATGTCCACACAGCTCGGTGGGCAACAATTTCAATCGAGTTTGCTGGTTCAAGTAGGGGCCAATACAAAGGGAAGAGGCCCCAAAAAAGATATGCCCCTACTCCGAGTGATAAACCTAATCGGTAATTTTTCACAAAATGCTATCGGTAATTCGTAAACTGGACTGAAAACTCCCATGGATGGTTTTTAACAAGTGCTATTGCTGCCTGTAAGTCATCGCGGCTCTTGCTCGTCACGCGCAACTCTTCACCTTGAATTTGAGTCTTGATTGCCTTTGGGCCCTCGTCGCGAATGAGTTTTGCAATCTTCTTCGCATTTTCAGTTGAAATTCCTTCTTTTAATGAGCACACAATTTTAAAAGTCTTGCCACTTAACTGTGGTTCTGAGGCATCTAGATGCTTGAGCGATACACCACGTTTAATAAGTTTATCTTTGAAAACATCAAGTGCTGATTTAGCTTTTTCTTCTGAGTCTGCTTCGATATTAAACTTCTCACCAGATTTCTCAATCTTGGTCCCGGTATTTTTAAAATCAAAGCGTGTAGAGATTTCACGGTCACATTGATTGAAGGCGTTATCAACCTCCATATGATCAACTTTTGAGACAATATCAAAACTTGAATCAGCCATTATGCGCCTCCTGCTTTTTGATCGCCGTTCTAGATAAAAGGATATGACCAACAAAGCCTATGACTAATGCAGCGATGATTCCAACGTTAGCACCAGCCCAGCTTCCACTCTTACCGCCTATGAGCCCCATGAAGTAGCCCTGCCAGGATAGCCATCCTGCAAATGTATTTGTTACGAAGCCCCAACCAACAATCGTTCCAAAGATGACAAGCCCAATAGAGCGATAGTTCCAAAGTCCATAGCGACCTGTTGTGCTAAATAGGTCTTTCTCTGAGTAATCTGCATTGCGCATAAGAATGTCTGCAACAAAGATTGTTGACCAAACTGCAATTGGAACACCGAGCGTGATCAGAAATCCTTGAAATGGCCCAATGAAATTAGGCGCGACCCAGACAATATAAATGGTTCCTATCGCCATGATTGTTGCATCAATAGATGCAGCAACATGTCGCTTCACAGGAAGTCCTATGGAGACCAAGGTAATTCCAGAAGAGTAGAGATCAAGTATTGCGCCACCAATTAAACCGAGCACCGCAACGATCACAAACGGAATGAGATACCAGGTTGGAAGCAAAGTAGTAAGAGCGCCAATAGGGTCAGTAGCAATCGCAGTATTTAACCCCTTGGAGCTTGCCGCAAGTGTTGCGCCATAAATCACCAAAATAATCGGAACTATTGAAGCACCAAATACAGTCCACCCAATTACTTTTTTACTTGATGTGTGGCGAGGTAAATATCTTGAGTAGTCTGCTGCTGAATTAACCCAACCAAGCCCGATACCCGTGATTCCAAAGATCATTGCCCCGATAAAACCTTGGAAGCCTCCTGAGTGAGCGCTATTTACCGCGTGCCAATTAATCTTGCTAGCGGTGAGCACTATATAACCAGCAGTCAGCACGAGTGTGGCGCTTGTAAGCCACTTCTGGATCTTCATGATTGTGTGGAAACCAAGAACTCCAGCAAAGACGACTAAACCTGCTGATACCAGAAACCCGAGGATTCCTGCGAGGTTGTGGTTGATATGACCAAGGCGTGCAAAGACAGTCTGCGTGGCAAGTGTGGCGAGGGCAACTAGAACTGTCTCCCAACCAACGAATATTAAGTAGGAAAGAAAGCCAGGAACGATATTTCCTTTAACACCAAAGGCTGCCCTTGAAAGTGTCATCGTTGGTGCGTTAGAGCGCTTTCCAGCAATTGAACTAACACCGACTAATACAAATGAACCTGCGGTTCCCACAATTGCAGCAAAAGTTGCTTGCCAGAAGGAAATTCCAAATCCAAGAAAAAAAGAGCCATAAGAGAGTGCTAGCAGAGAAACATTTCCGGCAGCCCATGGCCAAAAAAGTGAGCGTGCTGTGCCTTTGCGCTCGCGCTCAGAGATGAAATTAATGCCATTAAGTTCTATGGAGTTGAGGATCTTCACAGCCGAACTGTATTCCACACCACCTCTTTTCTCAGGAAAGGGCGCCATAATCTACTCATGGGTGATAAAAATGATCGTAAAGAGATAGTTCGTCTACAAGAAGCAACAAATACATCAGTAGTTGCTTTCGTACTAAGTTTATTTATGCCGCCTGTTGGCCTTGGGCTTGGCATTAAAGCTAATCGTGAAATTAAAGAATCTGATCACAGTTTGACTGGTAGCGCATTTGCAGTAGCTGCTATTTGGATTGGAGCAATTGGAACTGCAATATGGGCAAGTTTCATCGCACTAATCGTTCTTACCTCTGTTGGAGGCGGCGATGGTGGATGGGGCGAACATAATATGTTTGGTGGTCATGGATTCGGGAACCATTCATCAGATTCAATGGATGGCCCAGGAATGGAAAGAGGATGGATGGGTGGACCTAATAATCCAAACCCACAAACTCCACCAGCTCCTGGTAATAACGGCTAACTAGCGAGCTCTGCTTCTAGTTCGGCGATTACTCCACGCAAGAATTCAACACTTGCTTTTGCATCAGCCACAGGGCCTTGATTAACTCCAGGTTCTGCCGTGATGACATTGTCTTGCTCTAATACAAACCAACCGGTGTAACCAGATTTAATCAAACTACGCACGATCGTGCGGATATCCACATCTCCTTGTCCAAGTGGTCGATACATACCTTGCACAACTGCGTCGTAGTAGCTCAGTTCGTTACTTTGAACCTTTTTGGCCCAAGACAGATCAACATCTTTTAGATGTGAATGTGCCACGCGCTCAGCATGGTTTTGAGCAAATGCCACAGGGTCTGTCCCGCCAATAATCATGTGGCCGGTATCCAAACAAAATGGAATTGTTGAGCCCGCAACTACACGCATTACATGGTCCTGGGTTTCAATCATTGTTCCAACATGGGGGTGCAGCACAGCCTTCACTCCAACTTCAGCTGCCGCCTGTTGCAAACGGTTGAGATTATTAAAAAGTATTTGCCAATCAGCATCCGAAAGCACGGGTAACTTTGCGTCGTATCCGTCAATTCCAGAATTTGCAGCCAGAACGAGAACCTTCGCGCCAGCAGCTTTATAGCTTTCAAGTTCCTTCTTCACTGCTGGTACTGGGTCATGGTCTGCGCGATGAAGGATTACAGGAACAAATCCTCCAACGGCAGTCATATTGTGTTCTTTAAGAATTGACGCTTTAAGTTCAGGTTGCATTGGTAAGAAACCATCAGGACCAAATTCTGTAGCGCCTAAACCAAGTTCGCTCATCTCGCGTAGCACGCGGGAGGGCTCCATCTGGTGACCCCAATTTGGAACTTCGCAGACTCCCCATGAAATGGGAGCACCAGCAATATTAATTTTTAAAGTTCCCACTTATTTCCCCTTAGTTTCACCTAGATATGGCTTCTGCAGTTTCTTCTTATTCTCATAATTTGCGCGCGCCTTCTGTGTGCTTTCAAGAGTTGATACTTCAGCGATAGGCACATCCCACCACGAATCATTTCCTGGGGAGTAGAGAAGTGGATCGCTATTGATATGAATCAGGGTTGATGCATCTGATGACTTTGCCTTTTTAACGGCAGCAGCCAGATCAGAAATCGCATTCTTTGTTGGTTCAACACGGATGACATTAATACCAAGGCTTTCAGCATTTGTTGCAAGGTCGATAGGGAGTGTTTTCTCACCATCAAAATTATTCTTGCTTGCATCTCGGTAGCGATATTTTGTTCCATAGCGCTGGGAGCCCACGTCTTCGCTGAGATGCCCAATTGAGGCATAACCATGGTTTTGGATGAGAACAATGATTACTTTCAGGCCCTCGGCTACTGCAGAGACGATTTCTGTGTGCATCATTAAGTAAGAGCCGTCTCCCACCATCACAATCGCATCCCGATCGGGCGCAGCACGCCGCACTCCAATTCCACCAGCGATTTCATATCCCATACATGAGTAGCCATATTCAACGTGATAACCAAGTGGATCTCGCACGCGCCATAACTTATGAAGGTCACCTGGTAGTGAACCAGCAGCGCAAATTAATACATCACGGGGATCTGATGCCCCTTGAACGGCGCCAATGATTTCTGCCTGACCCGGAAGTTCTAGATTTGATGGCTTGAATGCTGTGTCGACTGTCTTATGCCACTCTGCATTTGTTTGTGCAATTTCCGATTCATATGCGCTATCAATACGGTAATTACCAATAACAGTGAGTAGCTCTTCAATGGTAATTCTTGCGTCAGCAACAACGGGTAGAGACGAACCATGTTTGAGCGCATCAAATGAAGCAACATTTATATTTATAAAGCGCACATTTGGGTTCTGAAAGGCTGTTCTACTTGCGGTTGTGAAATCACTATATCGAGTACCAATCCCAATGATGAGATCGGCATCTCTTGCAGCTTTGTTTGCAGCAAGCGTTCCTGTTGCACCGACTGCACCTAAGTATTGTGGGTGATCCCAATTAAGCGAGCCCACTCCACCTTGTGATGCTCCCACTGGAATTTTTGTTGCTTCAACAAACTTTGCAAGTGCTTCGTGCGCATCTGCATAAATGATGCCACCACCCGCAACAATCATCGGACGTTTAGAATTTCGAAGCTGCTCAACTATTTCTTTTGTTAACCCAATATCTGGACGAGGCCTGCGGATTCGCCATTCACGAACAGCAAGGAACTCGGTAGGTACATCAATTGTTTCTGCTTGAACATCTTCAGGAAGTGAGATTGTGACAGCGCCTGTTTCAACAGGATCAGTTAAAACTCTCATTGCTCCAAGCGCCGCAGAGAAGAGTTGCTCAGGTCTATGGACGCGATCAAAGAAACGTGAAAGAGGCTTGAATGCATCATTGACGGAAAGTGATGCATCACTTGGAACTTCAAGTTGTTGAAGTACTGGATCGGCAACACGTGTAGCAAATGTGTCTGATGGCAAGAGCAAGACTGGGAGTCTGTTGATTGTTGCAAGGGCTGCGCCAGTTAACATGTTTGAAGCACCAGGGCCAACAGAAGCTGTGCAAGCAAACGTTGATAGCCTACGTGAGATTCTGGAATATGCGACAGATTCATGGACCATCGCTTGTTCGTTTCGAGCTTGGTGGTAAGGCATTAAATTTGGCTGGGAAACGGATAGTTGCTTAAGTGCTTGACCGACACCTGCGACATTGCCATGTCCAAAGATCCCAAAAGTTCCAACGATGGTTCGCTGGCGAATATTTCCATCGACGGTGTACTGGTTAGCTAAGAACTCAACAAGAGCCTGGCCAACAGTCATTTTTCTAGAGGTCATGTTCAATCCTTACATTAACTCGCGCTATAGGGAAGGCGAGGATCTGGTTTCTGCGTTTTCCATAAATCCCGTATCCCAACCTCTTCTGGATGATCGGTAACATTCCATTCGCGGGTTGGATCTGGTCCTGCCATCACATTGAGGAAGTAAAGGTCACCTGTTGGCGCTGCCATGACTGGCCCATGCCAGCCATATGGAACGAGAACGACATCCCCAGAATGAACTTCCGTCAGGAGGTCATACTCACGTTCATCTGCAGAGTATCCGCAAAAAAATCCTTGCGATTGACTTTCAAAATAATAAATTTCTTCTAAGTTCGATTCTTTGCCAGGGATATACGTATCGTGCTTATGGCATGGGACTCCTGACCAATTTCCAGCCGGTACAACTACTTCCACAACAATAAACCGATCAGCCTGCAAGTTGTCAGGCATTCCAAAGTTATGAATTTCGCGCGTACTTACTCCGGCCCCGCGAATAGCTACAGGGACATCACTTGCTTTGATAAATTTTACTGGAAAGGAATTTTTTGCCGGTGCTTCAGCGATTGCAACCTTTACTGCACCGGTCACTGTGATCTTTGTATTAATTGGCAAGTAGAGATGATCTGTCGTTCCTCGATAGACCGACGCCCGACCCTGCATTTTCTGAGTACTGGGGGCTTGACTATCTACCTCATAGGTAACATCAAAAGCTGAACCTGAGATTGCAAAAATTAGTCGTTCTTTATTATCAGCGGGTATTTCAAGTGAAGAATTATTTAGCTCAGCTACTCGTAGCCCTGTGTGCTTCCACCCTGGAATCGAATCATCAACAACAACACTCCAAGTTGTTTTTGCCAGATCACCCTTGGGATAAAACCATTTCATGTGAGTGAATTAATTCTGTGGAAAACCGAGGTTAATACCCCCATGGCTTGGATCTAGCCAACGGCTTGTAATTGCTTTTCCGCGCGTGAAGAAATGAACTCCTTCAACACCGTGCGCTTTGGTATCTCCGAAAAGTGAGTTCTTCCATCCACCAAAGGAGTAATAAGCAACGGGTACTGGAATAGGGACGTTTATACCGATCATTCCCACTTCGACTTCATTCTGGAAACGACGCGCAGCTCCACCATCATTTGTGAAAATCGCTGTTCCATTACCAAATGCACCAGTGTTAATAAGATTGACGCCTTCTTCGTAGCTTTTCACGCGAACGATAGAGAGAACCGGGCCAAATATCTCTTCCGTATAAACCTTGGACGTTGTTGGTACTTGATCGATCAGGGTTGGCCCAAGCCAGAAGCCAGCAGCTTCTCCATCTACTTTAATTCCACGGCCATCGACGAGTACTTTTGCGCCATCTTTTTCTGCGATATCAATATATCCAGCCACTTTGTCACGGTGTTCTTTAGTAACAAGGGGACCCATATCGCACTTACGGCGGCCATCACCAATTTTCAACGTCTTCATCCTAGAAATTACTTTTTCGATAAGTGCATCTGCAACAGGTTCAACCGCAACAACGACAGAAATCGCCATACAGCGCTCACCAGCACTGCCAAATCCAGCATTGATCGCTGAGTCTGCAACTAGATCCAGATCCGCATCCGGTAGCACCAACATGTGATTCTTTGCTCCACCGAGAGCTTGGACTCGCTTGCCATGCTTTGCGCCAGTTTCATAAATGTATTTAGCAATGGGAGTTGAGCCGACAAAAGAAATCGCAGCAACATCAGGGCTTGTTAGTAAACCATCAACGGCCTCTTTGTCACCGTTGAGTACGGTGAAGACACCATCTGGAAGACCCGCTTCCTTAAGTAGTTTTGCCATCCATATCGCCGCTGTCGGATCCTTCTCCGATGGCTTAAGGATTACGCAGTTACCAGCTGCTAGTGCAATTGGATAGAACCACATTGGCACCATTGCGGGAAAGTTAAATGGGCTGATGACGCCCACGACACCGAGTGCTTGTCTTGTTGAGTAGACATCAACATTAGTTGATGCGTTCTCTGAATAAAAACCTTTCAATAGGTGGGGGATACCACAAGCAAATTCAACAACTTCTTGTCCTCGAGAAATTTCTCCAAGCGCATCAGATAATACTTTTCCATGTTCACTTGTGATGATCTCGGCAAGCTCAGGCTTACGTGCATTAAGTAATTCACGAAAGTTAAACAGTATTGCCTGCCTGCCAGCGATAGATAGATCGCGCCATGCAGGAAATGCTTTCTTCGCTGAGGATATTGCGGCTTGAATTTCAGCGGAGTTTGCTAATGCAACTTCTTTTGTTTGCACACCAAGGGCAGGGTCGTAAACGGGAGATGTTCGTCCAGATTTACTTGCGTATTCAGCACCATCGATCCAGTGTTGAACAATTGGCAAATTAGACATGATGCTCCCTCTTCTCGTGCATTAACTTATCAGCAGTGTCAACGGCACCGTTTGCGTCTACAAATGCCGTAGAAAACACTTTTGCCATTACTTTCCACCATATTTTTCTTTGAGAATAGCGTTTACCTCTGCGGTAGTTGGCATTGCTGTCGAGCATTCCAATCGAGTAGCAACGATTGCACCTGCGATGTTTGCAAATCGCAACATCTCTTCCAAACTCAACCCGTTGAGAAGCCCATAGCAAAGTGCTCCACCAAACCCATCACCCGCGCCAAGGCCATTGAGCACTTCAACATGGTGAGGGGCAACTTCAACCATTTCATCTCGAGTTTTTGCCATCACGCCTTTTGGGCCCTGCTTAACAATCGCTAATTTAACGCCACGTTCAAGGAGAGCATCTGCTGCGCGTTCTGGAACGCTTTCTCCAACAGCAACTTCACACTCTTCTTTATTGCCAACTGCAACAGTGACATATTGCAGCGCTTGAGCAATTTGCTCAGTAGCTTCTGCTGGGCTTTGCCAAAACATTGGTCGGTAATCCAAATCTAAAACTGTGTGGTTTTTCTTGCCTCGCGCTTTCCAAGCAGCAAAGTGAGCACTTCGACTTGGCTCTTCAGACAAACCAGTAACAGTCGACCAGTAAATCCTTGCATCAGTAATTGCTGCAAGATCTAATTCGTCAACATTGATCACAAGATCAGGAGCCTTTGGTTTGCGGTAAAAATAAAGTGGGAAATTGTCTGGGGGAAAGATCTCACAAAAAACTACAGGAGTAAGAAGCTCAGGAACTGATGAGACATAACGGTCATCTACACCAAGGCGTTTGAGTTCTTTGTGAATATATTTTCCAAAAGGGTCGTTCCCCGTTCTGGTGATAAGGGCTGATTTAAGACCATGCCTTGCCGCAGCAATAGAAACATTTGTGGCGCTTCCACCAAGAAATTTTTGGAATGTTTGAACATCTTCAAGTCCAACTCCATACTGCAGAGGGTAGATATCAACACTTGTTCGCCCAATCGCGATCAGGTCGTAAGCGTTAGATGACATTGCTTGTTATTCGGTACCAAGTTGCCATGCGCGAACGCCGCCAGTGATACCGGCAGAGTTAGGAACGATAACGACGTCATCTCCCATGCGCTCAATATCAATTGGTTTAATGCAGCGAGAATTGCCGCCACCAATGTAAACGCGGTCCCATAGGAATACAGGACGGAATTCTTCAATCATTGTGCGAATACGGCGTGACCAGAATGTATTTCCTAGACGACGACGCTCATGCTCACCTATCCACATGTCATATGTTGTAGAGCGACGGACAATCGAATGTGAAAATTCAATATGTGAAGCAAGCTTTCCGCCATCAAAAATTGAACTACCAAGCCCAGTACCAAGTGTGAAAACAACTTCATATCCAGATCCAGATACAACGCCGGCCCCGTGAACTTCTGAATCATTGAGAACTAATGCCGGTTGATTAAATTTCTTTTCAACAGCGGTCTTCATATCAAAACCTTGCCAAGCTGCCTTTAACTCTGGATCTGGTTTTGTGCGGGGACCTTTGATGTTGATGTAGTGAGGGGTTGCAACTACAACACCATGTCGGATCATTCCTGGAATACCTATAGTAATTCGATTGCTCTTTGGAAGTCTTTCAGCTATCTCTTCAAAGACCTCAAGAAGGCGCTGCGGTGAAAGTGGATAGGGAGTTGGTACGACTATTGGCTGTGCGTGCATCGTTCCCTGATCATCAAGGACAGAAGCTTTTATGCCAAGGCCTCCGCAATCAATGCAAAGGGTCATGTTCTCCATGAGATAAATCTACGGCTCATTAAGAGAAAGAGAAAATCTCCCTCGTATTAGCTACTTCCAGCGGGGGTTTATTACCTCTAGAGCCACACCTGCAAATTCAGCAGCGCCCATAGCCCCTGGCTCTGCTTTATCTGCAACCCTAAAAGTTCCATATTCTTTTTCTTTAGCCGCTCTCACCATTGGATTATGAATCCATCCACCACCAATAACTACTTGATGATATTTACCAACTTCCTTAGAAATTGCATTTAATGTGTTGTCATAAAGTTCAGTAAGGTCTTCAACAGCGGCGCGCCAGAGATGTGCTGGAGTCAAACCATCAGTTACACCCGTGATGTTGAGGCGGGGATATGAGCCGTCAACTTTAACTTCATGGCGACTGCGATCCACTTGTGTTGCAGCTGTGCCAAGTGCGCTTCTTGCCTCTAGCGTTGTGGCGCCAAGCATCGTGCTCATACGCTCAAGTGAAATTCCTGTTGGAAGCCCCGCAAGAATCATCTGGTGATCAGGGATGACGGTCCAGCCAACATTGACACCATGCTTTGCTAAGCGCGACATCGATTCTTTAGAAACAACTCCTTTATATGTACGCACAATTGCTTCTGCAGTTCCCATCGAATCAAATAACACACCATCTTCAATTGCGCCCAAATAATAAGCAGCCGTCTGATGATCATGTCCTGCAATTGTCAGAACTGCCCCGCGCAAGTTCGCAGGCGCTGAATCATTTGCATTGCCAATAACTTCACCAGCACCAACTAAGCGGGCCAAGAAGTCAGGTCCACCACCCACTAAATCAACAGACTCTTTCCAAGGAGCCTTCGCTGCAATATCTAAAAATCCAGTTCGGCTGACTATTGATAGTTCGTTAGTGAGATCGGCGCCAAGAGTAAACATGATGTATTCGGGTGCGCCAACAAAATATTTTGCCTTCTTTGCTTGAGGATAGTTCTGTTGCTGCCACAAAACTTTTGCAACACTGACAACTGAGGTTATTTGCGCAGCGACAGTGCTTTCAAAGTTTTCTTTGCCAATAACCCGCTCTATCGTTTCTAAATCTCCACGAGGGTCATGCCAAGCAAAGCCATGGACAAGTGGATTGCGGTCAGCATCTAGAAGAGCCCCACATTCTGCAATCCCTGTAATACCTATTGCCACTGCTTGGCCATTTGCTTTGCTCACAGCATCTGATGCGATTTTTATTGTCGTCTGAGCAAGCAAGTCCATATCGATATCTGAAAGATTATTGTCATGAACCCAGGGAGTTGGGATAGCAGCTTCTGCAAGTAAATTGAGTTTAAGGTCGGTAACAACAGCTTTAATACGTGTTGTTCCTACATCAATTCCAACAAGTACATCAAGCAAGTTTTAATCCCCTTTATATGGCCAGGCTTGCAAATTGTGCATCAGGAGGCCTACATACGATTCCACTGGCACCATTTAAGGTCCAGTTCCCGTTCGCATGTGGAATTACGATTGCATCGCCCTTCGTGACGTCCATTTTTTCAGCGCCATCAAATGTGAGTGTGCCTGAGCCATCCAAGACAAGAAGTATTCCAAAACCGGCCTCAATTTTGCTTGCTTTACCGGTTAGGTAATCTGCACGGAAATATGGATTAGCAGCTTGTGTGAAGACAGCTGCGTCAGATTGTCCAAACAGACGTTGTGGTGTGACGAGTTTTTGTGCTTCATCTTTTTCAATCGGTGTGTAGCGAAGTGCATCAAGAACTGTGTCAAAACCTAAACCAAGATGCCCATCTTTTACGCCATCAACGGCGAAGTCGTTCCATTCAAGAAGCGCTGACATATCAGTTGGCTCTTGCAACTCTAAAACAAATATTCCGGCACCAATGGCGTGAGGAACTCCTGCTGGCACCAAGATTGCATCTCCTGGTTTTGCAGGAAACTTTTGGAGTGAGGCAAGAAGCCCATCTGAATCCCTAGCGTCAACCATCGCCGCAACTTCTTTTTTAGTTTTCTCTTCACTAAAACCTAAACCAACGTAAGCATCTGATGGTGCTTCTAAAATTATCCACGCTTCAGTTTTACCGTGTTTAAGTGAGAGATGTTCCTTAGCAAATTTACGATTTGGGTGATAATGAACAGGAAGGCGTTGGTCTGGATCTAGGAGCTTGACCAAAAGTTCTGTACTCACGCCATACGTTGCAAGATGTTCACTTCCTAGCCACTGTTCTGGATTAGCTTTAAGTGCATCGATCAGCAACTCGCCTGTCGGAAGAGTTGAGAGACCCATGCGAGGCTCACCAAATCTGGTTGTAATAGAACCGATCCACTCTTCTGGTCGCATTGGCCCGCCGGGTCCATGACGCAGGGCACCGATTCGGTTACCACCTTTGTAGAAATGATCGAATTGGTTGGAAGGCAGTTTGTATGCGGGCATGAGGCAACTATACGTTGCCTGCCAGAATTGGAATAGACTTCACCGATAACTTATATAGAGAAAGAGAAGCCCTATGTCAGATGCATCGATTCGACTCTCACGTTTATTTAACAAAGGTCGATGCCTAGATATCGCAGTTGACCATGGCTTTTTTGGTGAAGGTTCATTTCTTGCGGGTATCGAGGATATGCAGGCCGCTGTAAACACTTTGGTCGCCGCCGCTCCTGATGCCATTCAGCTTACAATTGGCCAAGCAAGGCTCTTGCAGGAAATTGACCAAAAGGATCGCCCAAGTCTTGTTCTGCGCACAGATGTCGCCAACGTTTATGGCAAACAACTTCCAGACCACATGTTTAGCATTTCAATCAATGATCCAGTGCTCACCGCAGTCCGTCTAGATGCCGCAATTGTTGTGGTGAATCTGCTTGACCTTCCATCACGGCCAGAGATGCGGGAAGCATGTATCCGAAACATTGTTGCCCTACGGGCGCAGTGTGATCACTATGGGATGCCGCTTATGGTCGAGCCACTTGTTATGAAAGAAGTAAATGGTGGTGGGTACACATCTGATGGAAACCTCGAGAAAGTTGTGCCTCTTGTTCGCCAGGCGGTTGAACTAGGAGCCGATGTCATTAAAGCCGATCCAACAGATGACCCTAAAGATTATGTTCATGTAATTAAGACCGCAGGCAAGATTCCTGTACTTGTCCGTGGTGGAGGCCGCGTTGCCGATAAGGAACTATTGGAGAGAACTTTTGAAGTGTTACAGATGGGCGCCGCCGGAATTGTTTATGGCCGCAACATCATTCAACACGCAACCCCTGCGAAGATGACTCGCGCGCTGATGGCGATGCTTCACGAGGGTGCATCTGTCGACACTGCGCTCGCTATTTTGAAGTAGAAATAAATATGAGTAATCAAGAGAGTGTCAAAGTAGGCATCATCGGTGGCGGTCTTATGGGCAAAGAGCTTGTTGCTGCAACCAGGCGCTGGGATGCACTTGTTGATCACCCTGTACGTCCAGATGTAATTGCAGTTGCTGACCCATCACCTGATGTACAAGGGTGGTTCAAAAACGCCAATATCCCACATATCTACAGCGACTATAAGGAACTTCTGGCTAACCCTGAGATTGATGTTGTTTACATTGCCGTTCCCCATAATCTTCATGAAGAGATTTATTTAGCTGCGATTGCAGCTGGCAAGGATTTCTTAGGGGAGAAGCCTTTTGGAATTGATCTGGGAGCATCTGAAAGAATTGTTACAGCTGTAAAAGCAAGCAAGAGTTTTGTCCGCGTATCAAGTGAAATGCCTTTTTATCCAGGCGCTCAAGCAGCAATTAACTTTGTGAAATCAGGAGCGTTGGGTGAGATTGTTGAAATCAGATCAGGATTCCTCCACTCATCTGATTTAGATACAAGCAAACCAACAAATTGGAAGCGCCAAGTGAAGTTCTGCGGTGAAATTGGGGTCATGGGTGATCTTGGAATGCATGTAGCACATGTTCCTTTGCGCCTAGGTCTGAATCCTAAAAAGGTCTACTCACTTCTTGATGACATTGTTAAAACACGTAAAGACAACAAAGGAAATGAAGTTCTTTGTGACACATTTGATAATGCGGTTCTTGCAATTAAGGGAGCAACAAGTTCGGATGCTCGTGAGTTCCCAATGATTTGGGAGATGAAGCGAATTGCACCCGGTGAGAGCAATACATGGTTCTTTAGTGCAATGGGTATGAAAGGTGGAGTTCATTTTTCAACTCGCACCCCAGCTACCTATAACCGTTTTTCTTATTCAAACAGTGAGCAGGTTTGGAGTGAGCTACAGCCTGGACATAAAACAAATTGGCCAGTCATCACAGGTGGAATCTTTGAATTTGGTTTTCCCGATTCCTTATTGCAAATGTGGGCTGCCTACTTCGCTGAACGTGCAGGTAAGCTTGGAGACAAATTTGGTTGCGCCACAGTAGATGAAGTACTTATGTCACATAAAGTTTTTGCTGCAGCAATGCAGTCACATGCTTCTCACAGTGAAGCAGTTCTAAGCTAATTCATCATGACTGTTTACGTGCTTGGAAGTCTGAATATTGATCTCGTCTCCACCGTTGAACGAATGCCAAATCCTGGGGAAACAGTAAGCGGGACATCATTCAAAACATATATCGGGGGCAAAGGCCTTAATCAGGCGGTTGGGTGTTCCCGCGCAGGCGCAAAGGTAATAATGCTTGGTGCAGTTGGTGATGATGGATATGGAAAAGAACTCATAGATGCGCTGGCCGCAGATGACATTTCAGATAAATATATTTCCCATAAGACTGGCGCAAGTGGTGTCGCAGTAATCGAAACTGATGCAACTGGCCAAAACCGCATTGTTGTTATCCCAGGCGCAAATGGACAATTAACCCCAGGAGATATTCCAGAAGAAGTATTCAAAGACAGCAGCGCAAAATATTTAATTGCTCAATTAGAAACTCCAATCACGACAGTCACTGATGTCTTCAGGAGGGCAAAAGCAGTTGGCTTTATAACAGCGCTTAATCCCGCACCTGCTCAAAAACTTTCTGCCGAATTACTTTCATATGTAGACCTCTTCACCCCAAACCAATTTGAAGCTGAATTGCTCACCGGAATAAAAGTGACAGATCAGCAGTCAGCCATCAAAGCGGGTCAGGCACTTCTTGCCCAAGGCGTAAAGCAAGTGATCGTAACTTTGGGTGAAGATGGAGCAATGTTTGTTTCTCATGACGAGAACTTCCATCAACCTGCATTTACTGTCACAGTCGTTGATACGACTGGGGCGGGAGATACTTTTTGTGGTGGACTCATTGCCAAACTTTCAGAAGGCATGAATATGAAAGACGCGATTCGGTATGCAACAGCAGCTGCTGGATTAAGTACAACAAAAGCTGGAGCGGTGCCCTCTATTCCAAGATCAAATGAAGTGGCTCAGCTGTTAAATAAGTAAACCCTGGATTTTATCTTCAGAGGGAATTCTGGTTTCACCGTGTGGAAGTTGAACAACAACTGCAGCAGCAGCCGTTGCATATTCAATAGATTCTGGAATTGATTTGCCTTGATATCTAGCAACTGCATACGCACCATGAAAGACATCACCTGTGCCATTTGTATCAATAGTATGTACTTTAAATGCTGACTGGTGCTGCACAACGCAATTCTTATCCGTAACAAAATATGATCCATTCGCCCCGTCGGTAAGTACAACTGCGTCTCTATGCTGATTCCATAGGTGTTTCATGATGAGCTCTACATTGCTTTGATCTGCAAGAAATGCTCCGTAATGCAAAGGGATGACGAGTTCTGGAGCAATATCAATCATTTCCATATATTGGCCTGCATTAATACCTTCACGCTCTGCATCAACGATGGCGGGTATTCCCATGGAAATAGCTCTCTTGAGTACTTCAAGAGTTCCCTGAGGTGCGGTATATGAATCTATGAGAAGAAGTTTTGTCTTTGATAGCGCATCTTCGACCTTCTTCTGGGAAGGCAAATCCAAGTGTTTGAGAGAAAAATCATCATAGGCAATAAAGCGCTCACCGTTATTTAAAATGAACACGGTCGCAATTGCAGGGTAGGAATTTTCTTTGAAATCTACATACTCAGTTGAAATTCCCGACTTCTTTAGATCTTCAAGGGCGATCACCCATTCTGGCTTATCGCTCATTGTTGTTAGATAGGTGGCAGGTACGTGAAGGGCTGCCACCGTTGCTAAAGCATTTCTGACGTTTCCACCAAATCGAAACTCTTCTTTTGTTATTTTCCCCTTGCCGTCTTCCCACAAGGAATTCGTATAGAGAACACGGTCATAGGCCATGCACCCAATGCCAGTGATCATTGGAAATTAAAGTTTTGCTTTTTTAAGAGCTTCATCTGGAGATAAACCTTCATGAATTACAGCATGGTAGGCAGCTGACGCGCTCTTTGGGTTTTCTGAACCCCAAACATTTCGGCCAACTACAGCGCCACGTGCTCCGGCCTTCATCGCACTTTGAGTATTTACAAGTGCATCTCTAAATGTTGGCTCTTTTGGTCCACCGGCAATGACGATCGGCGCAGGACAGCTATCAACAATTTGTTTAAATGCTGCGGCATCGCCTGGATAACCAACTTTGATGACATCAACACCAGTTTCAATTCCACAACGGACAGCCCAAGCAATTTCTTCTGGGGTAAAGACGATCTTCACACCTTCGGTGTAATCGCGAGGATAGATATGAGCAACGATCGGCATTTCATATTCGTGTGACTCACGCACGGAGTCAGAGAGCCATTTGAGATATTTTCCTTCAGATGGTCCTCTCACCGGAATAGCAACAGCAAGAGCATCGGCGCCCATTCTTACAGCGTCAATCGGACGAGATAAAAGTTCACTGACTCGATCATCTGGTGTAAAGCTTGCGGCTTGGATAATTAACGCAGCCTTGTTTGCGTGCTTGAGCCAAAGGTTTTTTGCAACACCAGCCGTCATTGTCACGGTATCAGGATGCCCTTCAAGGGTTAATTCAAGAGCTCTGGGCAGATTTGCTAGCCCTCCGGTCATGGCATTTCCATAGGAGACAAAGTGATCAATTGCTACCCCGAAGAGATTGCCAGAAGGATTTGAAAACAATTTCGCAATCCGCAGTTCACGGCCGATAGTCAATGGAGCCTCATCTCTAGGAATTAAGTATGCCTAAACTATAGTTTCTAGACCTT
>Ga0304728_1000137_pt1 | contig 58396 bp, 101 predicted proteins | sample C_130625_MF_Meta_FD_190476 | JGI IMG/M metagenome (GOLD analysis project Ga0304728, IMG submission 190476) | Freshwater microbial communities from Lake Croche, Canada to study carbon cycling - C_130625_MF_MetaG (v2) (version 2) | ecosystem: Environmental > Aquatic > Freshwater > Lake | place... | reverse complement strand
GAAAGCAGCAGACCCTAAGAACTCTGCAAGCAAAACTCCTGAGGAGCGCGAAGCACTTCGTGCAAGAGTCAAAGCTGAAATGGATAAAGACCGTCGCGAAACTACGGCTAGTGCCGCAGAAGCAAAAGCTGAAAAGATTGAGGCTCGTCGTGAAAAGGACCGTGCGCGTCGCGCTGCTAGAAAAGCAGGTAACTAATGGCTAGAAAGTCTAATAGCCGTCGTGCTCCTATTGCAGGTCCTAAGCGTACTGAAACTGCTAACCCAGGACAGGTAAACGCTCCTTTTCAAGCTCCAGGAGAAGAAGCGCCTGCCGCTGCACCTAAATCAGATACTACAAAAACTGCATTAGGTTTAGCTGAGTTTCAACGTACCCTAGATAAAGGAAAAGCTGCAGGAGATTACGAAACTAGAGGAGCAACGTATAACTACGGCGGAAATATTGGAGAAGTAAAGTCTCCTACAGCAATTAGTAATAACACCGCTCATATCGACGCTCTTCACGCAATGGCAGACGAAGCCTCGGACCGACTTATTTCTATAGCTAAAACTCACGTAGCTTCTGAGCTAGGTAAGGGTGGAATGACAGCAAATGATTCAACTCTTAAAGCTATGGCTCCAGCTAGTGGTTCCATAAAACAAGCACAAGAGTCTTTTCATAACGCGCATTTAGCTCACCTTGCAGGTGACGCCATCTCCTCTACAATTCATCTTAAAGAAGGTGCTCAGCACCTAATTAACGCAGTTAACCACCTTGAGTCTGGGGACGCTTGGGGAAAAGTTACTGCTAAAGGCAATAGTGCCAGCTCCTTTAGAAGTTGGAGAAAAGACCCTACTGATGGTTTTGCACCCAGAATTTCATTAGCTGGGGCATTTCACAGCAAAGTTGCAGCAGCAGTAAACGGATACACACAGCATATTATAAAGACTGCAGACAAGAACCCAGAAATTGCTGCACAACTTGACAAAGCTGACCTTAGCCCAGTTTCCTATACTCCAGCAGATTCCGACACTAAGTCTCCTCTAGTTAAAGAAAGTGCAGTTCCAACTGCTGCCGCATCAACTCCTGAGCCAGAAAAAGAGTTAACTCCTAGAGAGCAAGAGCTTGCTCAAGCAAGAGCCGCTGGTGAGAAGAACACCAATACAAGGAGCGCTAAAGCTGCAGCCACTGTAAAACCAGAAAAGATTCCTGCATTTAATAACTTTGCACAAACTTACGATAACGCCAAAGCCTTTGCTGCAAAACAAATTGGTAAGCCAGACAAGACAGGCAAAATCTACACGCAGGAAATGCATGATGAAGAGTTTGCTCCAATTCCTAAGGAAGAGCAGCCCGTTGTAACTCCAAAAACCAAGCCTGCTAGAAACAGCGGAGCTCGCTCATCGCATGACGATGAAAGAATCCGTAACTCTACTCCGTTTGAGCCCGAAGAAGAGCAGGAAAAGCCACAGTCTGCAGGCAGTCTATTTAACTCTCAAGTTTTGACTCACCTAGGGTACAACACCCCTAAGGAAGAGCGAGAGATTGAGCCAGAAGACGATGAGCCAGTAGAGATGCCTGATGAAAAGATTGAACACGTTTCAGACGAAGACATGCAGGCAATGATGTCTCCTAAAGCTACTAGAAACCGCAAGGTAAATAAAACTGCTCCAGCTGCCCCAGCTGCTCCTGTAAAGGAAGCACGTTATGACATATTTAACACTGCAGCTCAAGGAGGTAAGTAATGTTTGATGGAGATGGTGCAGAAGCACTCGAGCTTCAGGCGTTTAAAATTGCACAAAATGCTATCCTTTATAGAGGGTCAGCACCGTGCCCAACCTGTGGAGTCATTATGAATCCTACAGAATATATGTACAGTGTTATGGGCCTATGTCCTCCTTGTGGAGCAAGACGTAGGGAAGCAAGAGTTAAAGGAAAGATGGCATAATGAGTAGTTATGAAAACGCCCGCAGCGCAGAGCTGCAGAAGCGCATAGGGATGTCTATCGCTCCTACTTCTAAAGGAGATGTCCAGCACATTCACAACATTGGTCGTTTGATTAATGGCATGGATGAGTCAGTTCAGCACAACGTACCAGGCAATGAGGCAAAATCTAGACACGTAAATCTAGGTTACCAAATGTTTGAAAACGCACTAGCTAAGCATGATGAAGGAGACCACATGGGAGCAATCAGTTACGCTACTCTTGCGGCACATCACGCTACTGAACTTGGTCGTCTTATGGCTCCTAGAAGCCTAGAAGAAGCACAAGATAATTTTGACCCGTATGTTATGTCCGCCACTGATGGTGGAGCTAACGGACACTTACAAAGCTATATTGATTCTGTAAATGAATCTCTTAACAAAGGAAAGTAATCATGGCAGTTAACACATCACGTTCAATGAACGACAGCCTAAACAATGGCGCAACTGATGGCAAGTACCGCAAGGTTCGCCCTGACACCGAAGTACTAGACCACAATGGCCACGAGCTGACTGTAGACAACCGTCAGCTCCTACACCCATTCTCTGGTTATGGTTTCGTAACGTCAGAAGCTCCAGAAGCAGCCCGCGTAAACCCAGGAAAGTAATCATGGCAAGAAAAACCAACCCAGTATCTCCTGCTAAAATTGGTAGTGAGAAAGCAAAAACCGCAGGACGCGCAAAAGACGCGGCCGCAAAGCTTCCTCCTATTCCATACAAAAAAGTAGGGTCATCGGCAGAGACTGAGAAGAAACGTGCAGCTACTAGGGCTAACACCGAACGTGTTGAATCTGACCGCGGTGCCAATGGCGTTAGGTATGGTTTTTCTGTACAAGAACTAAAAAGAGCTCAAGAAAACCCACAAACTGGTGGTGGAACAATCCTTCCTCACAGCGGCGTTATGGGTGGCGGAGTTCGTATGTCTGACCAAATAGAGCCATCTCCTACAGATAACCAGGTTGTTGAGCGTACCGTAAACCGTAGGCCGTATAACTTTGCTCCTACTCCTGATAAAAATAGAGGCATGGGGGCAGGCAGCCCAGAACAAGCTGCACTAGAACAAGACGCTGTTAAAAAAGCATTAGCTACTCCTGAAGGTAAAGCCCATTTTGCTAAGCAGTCTCCTGAAGGACAAGCAACATTACTACGCCGCGCAGGTTTGGACAAGCTAGAAAACTAGTTGACACACAGCACAACATGTATTAAAGTAATATCAAAAGGAGCATAATATGATTAAAGAAGCACCGCATTTGGGTTTGTACCAATGGACTGATGCCGAGGGAAACCTTCGTCCTACTGCTGGTTCAATAGAAGGCGAACGTCGAGCCGTTGAACACGAAGCATACCTAGAAGCTATTCGTAAAACCCCTGAGTATCTTGAATACCTAAAACGTTATGGGTTTACTAAATGAGTGGTTTAGTTGGAGCAGACGGTAAGCCATTAATTGGTTCAAAGAAAATTGATGGACCAATTATTCGCCTACTGCGTTGTTTGGTTTGTCAAACTTGGGAAGAACTCCCAGACTGGGAAGGTCGTTCAGACCAAGATTACCTCCTACAGATTGCTGTTGAAAAGCACGTGTTTCCTTCGGGAGACCCTCACGTCGGTAAGTTATTTAAAGTTCCAGTTAAATCCTGGGCAAGTCCAGAAGACCGTAAAGCAATCCTTGACCAGTTGGCACAAGGTGGTTCTAAAGGACTAGATGAGTTAGACCCAGACAAATCATTTTACGAAACCAAGATGCAATTTGCACAGGACGCAATGGACTGTTGGCAAAAGCACAACAAGCCAGTCAATGATTGCGATGATTACCAAAAACCTTCTAAACGCCTACTGCCAGATACGGCAAAGGAGCGTGGAGAACTAGGTATGCCAAAGCCAGAACACCTGGATGGCCCAAAGATTTACACCTGTAATTTTTGCCCTTACCACGGTAAAGTAGTAGAACGTAAACGTATGATTATGGGATTGTACAATAACTAAGGAGCATCATGGCAAAAGCTAAAGGTAATCGTAACGACAGTCGTACTAACGGCAAAGCATCGAAAAAGCGCCCAAAGGTATTTGACAAACTCAAGCGTAAACTAGTAGTATCTAAGTAAGAAACTAAAGGAGCATAATATGTGGATAAGTAAAAAGAAACTGGCACAAAAAGAGCAGAAGCTCAGACATGACGCATTTCTAGAATCATTAAAAGATGATGCAGCTCAGCGTCAATGGGAAGCCATTGAAAAGCTGAAAAAAGATGTAAAGAAACTAAAAAACATTATTAAGGAAGGCTACTAATGACCGATTCACCCAAAGAAATTGAAACCTTGTTCCTGGTTGCACTGCACACCGATGGAACATTTACCGCAATGCTGGAACACCCAGAAACTCTCCCAGAGTATAAGCGTGAACCAACCTCGTTTGATATTTACCAGACGGCTCAGCAGATTGTGAAGGAAATTGATTCACAGATTCTAGTAGAGCGTTTTGCAAATACCGTTGTTGCAATGTTGACCCCACCTCAAGAGCCTACAGTTGCCGAAAAGGTCACTGAAAAGCTAAAAGAGCGCAAGGTTAAGCCTGAGGATAACGCTCCAAGCGAATAAACTAGTCCTATGACTACTCCTGTATCGAACCCAACATCATACTTTAGCCAACCAGCCCGAGAGCTGGACCCAAAGTTATTTGAGGGGCGCAATTTGCGCTCCTGGGTTCGTACAGGAGTTATTTCTATCCTTAACGGTTTCCTTGAGAGGTCCTACGCTCACCCAGAGTTGTGGGCCCACGCGTGGCTAGCAGGAAGCGGAGTTTCCTATCAATGGTCAGCGGCACGTCAACCAGGGGACCTAGATTGTTTAATTGGCGTAGATTTTATTCAGTTCCGTAAAGCAAATCCTAGATATGCAGGACTGTCGGACAAGGAAATTGCAGACCAACTCAACGAAGATTTTGGTGAGCTAGAGGACCAAACATCAGACTGGAATGGTTACGAGTTAACATTTTTTGTAAACCCTGCTGCAAGCGATATTCGCAACATTAAACCCTACGCAGCATACGATTTAAAGTATGACGAGTGGACAGTTACCCCAGACCCACAAGCAGCCCCTCCAGCAAACCCCGACTGGGATTCTATGGCAAACTCCGACACTACGTTAGCCAATCAGATTTCAACAAGATTCAATGCCGCTCTCCTGGACATCCGCGGTTCTCACAATGACGCACTAAGACGTAACGCAGAAAATCGATTAACGATTGCAGCAGCGCAAGGGAATGCACTGTATAACGAGATTCACTCTAAAAGGAGCCTTGCATTTTCTCCTACAGGTCAAGGATACGCAGATTTTAATAACTATCGCTGGCAAGCTGGCAAGAAGAGTGGAACAATTCAATCCCTCCGAGGCATTCGTCAGTACATGAAAGATTCAGTAAAGGCAACAAACGCAGAGAAATACGGCGTAGAATTACCAGACGCGAACACTCTAGTTCGTAGAGCAGCAACATATAGGAATAAGTAATTGCCCACTTGTATTAAATGCGGACACGAATTGTATAAAGACGTGTGTGTAGATGATTCCTGCAAGTGTGAGTGTTACGACGATAGTTATTAGGACAAAGAATGCACATAGTCGTAGATTTAGACGGAGTATTAAAAGGACGTAACGATGACCCAATTTCAACAGGAGTCATCATGGTTGGAAGCCTAAGTTCCTGGAACAGATTGACGCTAATTTCACAAGAGTCTGCGGTTCAAACCCAACATTGGTTAGACACTAATAAGATTGTTGATTTTGACAATATTGTTGATAAGTCCGTAGCTCTCGAAGGCGAAGGCCTAAGCGAACGTCAGTTAAATTACGTGCGGGGTAGAGGGGCAATAGACCTGTTTATTACTAATAATCCTTTACTATGGGCCTACGCATTTGAACAAGGGATTCCTTCAGTAATGTTTGGCGTGCCGAGTTACACTCGACCAGAATTCAGACCCGATGCACCAAAAAAGGTTCGTTCCTGGAACGCAATTGAAAAAGCAATTGAAAAACAAAATACGTTAAGGACAAAGGACGCACGTCTAACACGCACAGAGAGCATTAATTTCGAATGATTCTGTTTGGTGGAGTAGAGATTCCGAGTAACCGAACGCTGTTAGAGCGTAGCGGAGTAAAGAACGTAATGTTGAACTACTGGGGCCTCCGTAAAAGAGGTTTGCCTAAAACTAAGTTGTACCTAATTAGTGAGCATTTTAACGATGACATGAAGGTATGGGTAGATTCAGGAGCAACGCAAGCTGATAAAGCAAATTTATCTAAGTACGAATTAGAACAGTACGCTGCGGATTACGAAGAATTTATTGCAACCAATTACGACAGAATTGAAGGATTTGTGGAGTTTGACTCGCAAACTATGGGGTTACGATGGATTCAACAGCAACGCGATAGCTTAGACCGTGACCCTAAGATGTGGGTAGTATGGCACGAGTCCTACGGAGCGTTGCTCCTACAGCAATGGGCAGCCGAGTATGACAACATCGCCATTCCAGGGGCCGCAATAGACGCTGTGACGTCGCTAGCGGGCATAACTAGAGGACTAAAGGCAAAATATCCTATACGTTTTCACGCCCTTGCTACGGCCAAACCAGACAATTTACGCAGCATCCCGTTTGAAACTGCAAGCACACTCGCCTGGTTATCGCCAATGCGACGAGGAGAAACCATCATTTGGGATGGGTCGAAGTTGGTACGATATCCAAAAAAAATGAAGGACCAAGCGCGGTTGAGATACAAAGCGGTGGTCGAAAAAGCAGGATTAGATTTCAAAAAGTTTACCGATGACGACACATTAGAAGCAACTAAAGTCGCAGTTTGGTCATATTTACAGTTAGAGAAGACAATGGAAAAGAAGATAGTATCTGATAACACTGATGATACCCTATATACAGGTTTGATGGAATTAGGGGGGGTAGGTTCTGATAACAGTGGGTCAGACATGCGGAAAGTTGAACGCACCGAAGTTACTCAAAGAGACCCTCAAGAGATGACATCAATGCCTGTTTTTGGGTACGAAATGAAGACTGTTGTAGAGAATGAAAACGGCCATGATGTACTAAAGGAGATACCTGTTGTACAGTCCCAAACTACGTCACTCCGACAGTGTGATACCTGTTTTGTAAGTGCAAACTGCCCAGCGTTTAAACCTCAAAATACATGCGCGTTCAACCTCCCAGTGAAGGTTGAAACACCAGAACAACTACGAGCATTGAACACCGCATTATTGGAAATGCAAGCCCAGAGAGTAGCATTCATGCGGTTTGCAGAAGAAATGAATGGCGGATACGCAGACCCAAACCTATCGCAAGAGATGGACCGTTATTACAAAATGCTAAAGGCGATGAAGGAGTTGGATGAGAGCAAAGAGTTCATTCAAATTACTGCCCAGCGCAACGCAGGCCAGGGTGTTTTGTCAGCTATTTTTGGTGACAGAATTCAAGCGGTAAAGGACCAACAACAAGGGTTTTCAGAAGAGCGCACTACGCTGATTATCAAGGATGCAATCGAAGATTAGTATCTGATAACAGCATTCCGTTAGTATTGGAACGTGTGTCGCCCGTAAAGTACGTAAAGTATTTACGGATTTGACTAAGTTAGTAGAAGGATACTAGACTGTAGTCAGAGATAATAGAAGTCCCCCAATCGGGGGTATTTACATAAAACAAGAAATGGTGGTTACACATTGACTAATTTTTCATTCCAGCTCGCACCCGAATTCGTTTCGGGATACAAGAGCAAGAAACCGCCGTTTGGTTACGCAGATGTAGCAGGAAACTCCGTTGGTGAGATTACATTCCTACGCACCTATTCACGCAAGAAAGAAGACGGGACCAAGGAAACATGGCCCGAAGTGTGTGAACGTGTTATCAACGGTATGTATTCATTGCAGAAGGACCATGCAAAGCAAAATCGCCTACCTTGGTCCGACGCTAAAGCGGCCGCTAGCGCAAAGGAAGCGTTTGACCGCCTATTTAATCTAAAGTGGACGCCTCCAGGCCGAGGACTGTGGGTTATGGGAACTGCAATCGTTAACGAACAAAAGAATTCGGCAGCGTTGCAGAACTGCGCGTTCGTTTCAACCAACGAGATGACCAAACTAAATCCAGGTAAACCATTTGCATTTTTGATGGAAGCGTCAATGCTAGGTGTAGGAGTAGGATTCGACGACAAGGGTGCAGACAAAGGGTTTGATATTTACGAGCCCGCTGCAGTGCAAGAATACCTAATTCCAGACACCCGTGAAGGATGGCAGGAGTCTACTGTTGCACTAATCAACTCATTCCTTAAACCAGACCAGCCAATTTGGGAGTTTAATTATGATGAGATTCGACCATACGGAAGCCCGATTGCAACATTTGGGGGTACCGCCTCAGGACCAGAACCGTTAATTAAATTGCACACCGCCATCCGTAAGTTATTTACAGGACGTAAAGGAGCACAATTAACACGTAAAGATATAGCGGATATAGGAAACCTAATTGGAGTGTGTGTTGTGTCAGGAAATGTTCGTCGTTCAGCTGAGCTACTAATTGGCCGTATTGATGATGAAGAATTCCTTAACCTCAAAAACGCTGAAGTGTTTCCTGAGCGAAATTCATACGACGCCGAGTCCCCTGGATGGGCGTGGATGAGCAATAACAGCGTTGAAGTAGGTGTAGGAACAGATTTTAGACCTATTGTTGATGGTATTGTCCGTAACGGAGAACCTGGCGTAATTTGGATGGATATTTCTCGCAAGTATGGCCGTTTAGCAGACGCACCAAATGATAAAGACCGCAGAGTTGTAGGATATAATCCGTGTGCAGAACAGTCATTGGAGTCCTTTGAGATGTGTACATTGGTAGAAACATACCTAAACCGTCACGAATCATTGGAAGATTTCAAGCGCACACTGAAGTTTGCCTACCTCTACGCAAAAACTGTGACATTGTTGCCGACACACTGGGAAGAAACCAACGCAATCATGCAACGAAACCGCCGTATCGGCACAAGCGTGAGTGGTATTGCTAATTTTGCAGACGCTAAAGGACATAACGTACTACGACAGTGGATGGATGAAGGATACGCAACGGTAAAGGCGTATGACCAGTCCTACAGCGAGTGGTTAGGTATCCGTGAATCAATTAAGATGACGACAGTCAAACCATCGGGCACGGTAAGCATATTAGCAGGAGAATCCCCAGGTGTACATTGGACCGCAGGAGGTAAGTATTTCCTACGTGCTATCCGTTTCTCTAATAGCGACCCAATGTTGCCACTATTTAAGATGGCAAACTATCGAGTCGAGCCAGCTTCGGAATCTCCAGATACTACTTCAGTAGTCTTCTTCCCAATTAAGTCCGCAGCTGAACGTTCGGAAAAGGATGTCTCTATCTATGAAAAGATGGCTCTAGCAGCAACTGCACAACGCTATTGGTCCGACAACTCTGTCTCCGTTACTATTACATTCGACTCTGAAAAGGAATCCGATGCTGTAGGAACTGTTTTGCACCTTTACGATGGTCAACTAAAGACTGTATCCTTCTTGCCTATGGGTAACTTGACTTATCCACAAATGCCTTACACGCAAATTACTCAAAAGGAGTATGAGGATTACGGAATGACACTATTCCCGATTGACTTTGCTGGAGTTTACGCAGGGATGGCCGCCGACGCTGTGGGCGAAGCTTACTGCACGACAGATTCGTGTGAGATAAAGCTGATAAAGGACAACCAGTAGGAGCTAAAAAATAGCCAACACAAACAAATGGCCCCCAACCTCAATGGCTGGGGGCCTTTGTCTTACCTACTAATCAGTCTTAGCTAGGTCTAGTGCCTGCTGTGTTAGAGCAAGTATGTGCTCTCGTCGAACACGGGGAGAGATACGCATTGACTCGCGCTCTTTAGTTGTAGTCTTACCCCATACCCCATCGTAGTTTTCCTTCATTGCAAAGTTAAAACACGCTACTGCTATAGGGCATTGACCGCAAAGGAGCTTAGCCTTAGCAACTGCATAAGCATAGCCTTCCCCTGGTTCGGGGAAGAATATATCTTCGTGCTGGTCATCCTGAAATTTATTTACACAGGCAGCATTTTCAAAATCTATCATTGTCGACCTCCTTTCTTTTTCTTAGTAATGACAATACAGCCTCGACGAGTAAGGTCACGCCTTACCTGATGAATGGCATTGCCATCACTAGGTGTACTTGATGAGAAGAACAGGCTACCTGTAGGAGATACCCACTTATAGTGACCGTTCTTGGTGGGCGTAATTACCCAACCTTGTTCTTGCGCTTGCTTGATTAAACCACTCAAGTCTTTCATTTTATTAGTCATTTCACCCTCCTTTCTTATTTACACTGGCCAGATGTAAGTATACTCTGTCGGTGCGACACCAGTATCTTCTGGCCAATTGAATTGCTTATACCAATCGTAATCCTTAGCTAGTAAGGCAATGCGATGGCTAGCGGTTATCTCACGGAACAGTACTCTATCAGACATCCAATAGGGCAATGTTGTAGGGCCATCTAACTTTCCTAAGGCTATGGCGGCCATCATTGTTCCGTGTGCTTTATCTGCAATGGTTGAATTAAACCCTCGAGCCTTCCATTCATAAACCATCTCTAAGATGTATTCATACAGCGTTGTCTCATGACCACGCCACATCTTAACTGCAGGATGGTTGACCCATCCTTTTGGTATACGAACATTGCCTTGCGGGTCTAACTCGAGCAGAGTCATAAGAATCTGCCAGCCTTCAAGCGCTTGCTTGTTAAGGCGTTTGTTATCTAGCACCTTTGCTGTTTCAGCAAATGAGGTAACTAAAGGAACAAATGTTTGCATTACTTTTCTCCTTTACAGTACATCGTCATCTCCATACTTGAAGTACCACCATGCAAGTACCCCTACTAAAAGAACGCCTACTATGAAATCAATAATCATCATCGCGGTCTGCATAATAATCATCTCGGTCATCTGATATTGAGCTTTCTATGTAGTTAGCTCCACAGAACTCACAGTCTATTGAGTAATTACCCCAATCATCTGTAGTTGTTTCTCCTGCGTCATTTTCTTTACCGCATTCAGGGTTCTCACAGTCAAACTCACTGTATGAAACCTCTGAAGCGTAAATACCTGAGCCCATCATTGAGCCTTCTGGATAGTTATCTGACATTTCTTTCTCCTTTATTCCTTAGCGTTATCATCAATTGCATTAGCAACATCGTTTAAGAATCCGTCGTCATCTGCAAACTCAAAAATTCTTACAAACTCAGCTTTGCTAACTTCTTTATCTAAATGCATTTCTGCTTCTTCGCGTTCAAACCATTCGATGTGAATTGGTTCATCTAGGTCTTTAGTGCTGAAGTACTCTACTATTTCTTTTGCTGTCTTAACCATTTGTTTCTCCTTCTTCTTTTTCATCTGGCTCAATTGACGCCAGAAGTACTTGTAGTGCCATTGTTGTTGGTATGCCATCTAAATCCAACATTGGATTATCAATAACTTTTTGAATCATTTTCTTTACTCGTTCTCTTTCAAACTGCATTCCTTCGGTAAATGCGATTACTACTTTATTCATCTGTTGCTCCTAGTGATAGTGGTAGGTCAATTGCTTCTGTACCTGCGGTGTTAAAGGCTACGTAGCCAGGGTAGAACATTGCTTCTCTAAGGATATCTTTAATCATCAGATAGCCAATCAATCTAGCTCGTTCGTGTTTGACACCTAGGTCATACATTTCTTGGTGCTCGGTGCTCCATTGTTGTTCCATTTGTTATTCTCCTTTGTTTTCGTTGGCTTCTTGTTCTTTGATAAATTCTGCAAGCGCTTTGTCTACTGCTGGGTCAAACAGCCACGTTAAAAACCCTTTTACATCTGGGTTATTTGTGTTTAATCCAAACTGTGGGTTTAGTAGTGAGTTATTATCTTCCATTTGATATTGCCTTTCTTATTTTGGTTGTTAGCATTCTTAAACGTATACGTAGTGTTCCGTGTGTCCTACACATTAGTTTGTGTCGGCATGGCACTAACACTAACGTTCCGTTATCTTTTGGTTCTTTGATTAGACCTAAAGCAAATAGTTCTGCTTGCTTTGCGTCATCGGGTTGTTCTATAAACATTTCATTCTCCTTATAGATTAGTAGTGGCCCCTGACATTTAACAGGGGCCACCATCAAGTACTAACTAATCGTTAGACTTGTAAGCATCGATGCTTTTGCCGCCAGTAGTTTCAATAACTACTGACTCAGGTTCATCGATAATTTTGTTGAAGCCAAGATTAATTGCTTCATCACGAGTCTCTGCTTCCACAGTGACTGACTTGCGTACTGATTCGTACACAATAACTTCCCAGTTAGCCATTTGCGCTCACCTCCTTTTCATCTCTTACATACCAATCAATGTCTTCCCATACAAGGCTAGTATTGACCATTGTAAGTTCATCCATCAGAGTGTTTATCTTATCGTTTGCCTGTGACATTGAGTCTGCTTCAAACTCAAGTACGGCAAAATTAACTGTTGCTGAGTATTTACTCATCTTCTTCCTCTTCTTCATATTCTTCTTCAATTGCTTCTACTGGTGACTCCCAATCATGGTCATCATTAATCCATTCGTTTGCTTCTTCTTCTGTTTCAAACGTAGGGGCCCAGTTAACTGGTACCCAGCCATAGCCTGACCCGTAGTCTACGTATACTCTCCATATTGTTTTACTCATTTGTTTTTCCTTCATCTAGTAGGTACTCTTCGTAATCATCTAGTTCTCTAATAGAAGCATTGATTACGTCTGCTTCTTTTAGGTCGACGCCCTCAGCATTTAGTTGTTTTACTGCTGTTTCTACTAACTTACCTGGGGTTAGGTACATATCATTTAGTGTCATAGGTACAGTTTCTACTACAGTTATGTAGTCTTGTTCACTTGTACCTAAAGTAATTTCATACTTGCTCATTTGTTTCTCCTAGATATTCGTATATTTCTTTGATTAATTGGTAAGTGCTTAAGGATAGTCCTTTAGCAATCGATTCAAGTATTTGACTTGAAGCGTCTTTGTGCCCACGCTCTACTTCAGATAAATATCCTAATGCAACGTGGGAGCTGTTTGATAATTGGCGCAAAGTAAGATTCCGCTGGTGGCGAAGTTCTCTAACTGTGCCACCTATGGCTGTTCGTAAGTTCATTTGTTTCCTCCATAACTTTTGCTAGGTGTAGGGTTGCTGTTGCTTGTGCTTGTGCACCGTGATGTATCTGTAAGTAAAGTACTGTAGCTCCTATGTAATCTCCTTTACTAATTGCTTCAAGGGCCTTTACTCTTATTGAGTCTGCCCAGTTTCCGTCTAGTGCCATTTGTTTCTCCTTTATCCGTAAATCCAGTCACCATACACCATATGCTGTAAGACAGCATCACTGGTGCACCAGTCCTGGTCATCTAGTGGGGACTTTCCACAGTGTGTGTAACCCATTTCCTTTAGTTTTGCGTATGCTTGTATCAGTTTTACTGGGTCAAAGGCTGTTTTAACAATCTTTGATTCATCATCTTTATCCCAGTGCCAGAGTGTTGCTTCGCAAGGAGTATCCCAGTCACCACCGTCATACTTGATTCTTACAAACCACTCTGAATTTTCCCATCCTGAACCTAATGTTTCTGACCAGATGTCATCTACGTCAAATATCATAGGCATTGTTATTTTGTTGTCGCTCATTTTGTTGCTCCTTTACTATAGTTTGTGTCGGACGCTGTCCGTCACTCATCAATGGAGAGCATTAGTCTGTGGTCTTTATTCCAACCTTCAATTAATGCTCCTTCGTTTAACTGCTCTATTGCTAGTCCACAGGTATAACACGCCATTTTAACTGCGTTCATCTTGTGTACTCCTATACTGAAGTCCGTTGCTACTTTGTAACGTACTTCATCATCAACATCAGCTATGCGTTGTAGCATTTCTGGTGTCCAATGTGAGACAGGAATTGCCATCCAACCCCTGTCAGTACCTGCATATTCTTCATCGGTCTCTGGTGTTCGTTCACCGTAAGCACCGTCTTTAGTAAAGAACATCATCTGTATTCTTCTTCCATTTCATCAGCACAATGGTCTTCCTTGTACTCATCTAACTTATTCTCAACAGATAAAGTAAACTCATCATACAAGTCACTATCACCATCAAGACTAGACACGAAGTCGTCCCATACTTCATCAGTAAGGTCACGGTCGATATCGTTTTTATTTATTACTTGGAAGACAATGTTGTCGTCTTCGGTAAAGTTGTTACTAATGAATCTAACTAACTCATCTCTATGCATTTTCTATTTCTTCCTTTCGTAGTTTGTCTGCTAACTTGTTATCTTCTTCTACTAAATTACGAACGTAATTAGTTTCTTTTGTTACATTTACCCAAGGTTCCCACTCAACAAGAGCAGAGTAATCTTTGGCTTCTTGAGCATTTTTAGCTTTAATGTTCCAACTCCAACCACTGTTTTCGGTTAGTTCCATAGAACCTAGTTGTTTTCTAACCCATACCGAATACCCCTTGTACTCTTTAGAACGGCTGTAATCATTTACGTAATACTCCACTCTCCAAGATGAAGCGTGCATTACTTGATGGGCTACTGTTTCTTGTAGTTTGTTTGTTACTACTACTTCAAATGTGTAAAACGGGTTTTTACTCATTGTTTTCTCCTTTATCCTATTCATTTTCTTTTGCTAGTTTTGCTACTTCTTCTGCTTTGTTTGGGCAGTCATCGAACCAGTTATTAGGGTCATCACTATCCCATTCACAAACACAAGTTTGACATCTTTTTTCACACTCAGCGTGAGTGTTTGGTATTTCCCATTCATCCTTTACTTTTAGTTTTCCTTTACGACCTGTAAAGATTACTCCCCATCCTTGTTCTTCTTCGCAATTGAACTCGAAAGTAAGGTCAGGGTATTGTTTGACTATAGCTTTGAATGCTGTATTAGCAGGAGACCAAGCAGTTTCAAACCTATAACTTAGATGAGTATCACTAGAGTCCGTTAGTTCAGCATTACAAGCATCCCATTTAGTTCCCCAGTTCTCTACATTCCATTGATACCAGTTCCATTCTCCTTGACCTGTTTGCTGTCCATTACTCCACCCATTAGTCTCAAAGTATTCTTCATACTTATGGGGAGGTGGAGCCTTGAAGTTCCAGAAGGAGAAGGCTCCTTCTGTAGTGTGTGTTTTTCCATCACTAGTAGTGATTTCTCCTTCGGCACTTGCGTGGTCCTTAAACCTATTAATACTTGTTTCAGGTCCATCAACAGTGACATATGTATATACCCAGTTTGGCATAGTGTATTTCCTTTCTTGTTTTTAGTTTGTTTGTGTCGGCTCGCCTGCCCACAGCCTATCTACTTGGATAGGTTGCGAGCAATACCAGCCTTAACCATACCTTTAGCAAGTTTGAATAGGTCAGGCATATCAGTAATATTTACTGCTACTTCACAGCCGTGGCTATCTATCTCGCTAACTTTATGGGGATTACCATTCCAGTCTTTACCGCTAATGTAAGCAAGGGCTGTAATAACACCAGCCTTACGCAAGTGACGGATAATGTCATTGGCAGGTGCGTCATTAAACCACCAACCATCAGTAATAGCAATAAAGATTTTGATAGCACGCTTAGAGTTAGCAAGAACTGAACGACCATACTGAATAGACTTCAGTGGCTCAGTGCTACTACCCATACCACCATAACGATACTTGTGACTGGCTTTTTCATCAGCAGAGTAAAGGAGCTCCGTTACGCTACTAAAGTTAACTACTGTAGTAGAAGCACCTATCTTATCCATTGAACGCTTGATAGCCCACATAGATTCGTAAGCACCCATCATCATATTGCTCATAGAAGGACTGGTATCGAGAGCAATGTAACACTCGATATCTACAGCATCTTCACGACCTAGATTCCACTCATCAAACGCTTCGTCTACTTCACATCCTGTGGCATAACGCTGAACATTTAATTTACCTTGCTCAGTGCGTCTATCCCAACCTGGGTCGTGTTCAGCACGAAGGAGTTGTAGTTCACGAGCAAAGGACTTGACTGCTTGAACTGCTTCAGGTGATGCTTGATAGTCCCAAGATGTAGCACGCTTAGGTGCTTTCATAGGTCTACCATTGAGTTCTACTTCACCAGTGAACTGCTTGATGTTGTTTTGAATCTCCTTAGATTTACGCTTAAGGACATCGTCAACCTGTTTCTTAAGAAGGTCAGTAAGTACACTGTCTCCTTCACCACCATTAGCACCACCACCAGCGGACTCGCTTTCTCCGTCAGTAGAGTTAGTTGGTGGAGCATAGGACTTACCATCTTCACCATCTTCATCGCCATCGGCATTCTCACCTGCCATACTTTTTTGAACTCGCTTGATGATGTTGTCTTGGTCACCCTTAGACATAGGCTTGTTGGATGATGACCTATACTCACCTTCGCCACGATGTTCGTGAGCATTAGGGTCTGGTATACGATTCCAACCACTTGGTCCCCAAGGCTCGTTAGGGTCTTGACCTTGGATACTATCTACCAACTGATTGAATCTAGTGATAATCTCTAGAGCACGAGCATAGTTCTTAGTGTCACCAAGGTTCATCTGAACATACTCATCAACAAGACTGGTAATCTCAGCGACATCTTGTGGCTTCTCATACAACCTACGGACTTCAGTACGAACAGCCTGTGGTAGATACTTGCGACCTACTAGGATAGGGAACGCTACTGAATACATCTTAGGGTGATTGAGTAGATGCTGTGCTACTGTTGCCATAAGCCAGTCATCAACATTGCTAAAGCGAGCAGTCATAAAGGTCTCGATACGCATATCTTCGAGAGCATTGAACGCTCGCCATAGGTCATTAGCTTTTATATCCTTGACTAGACCTGAGCCTGTTCTAGGAGTAAGCATAATGTGGGCTGTCTCGTGTAGGATAAGACCCTTGATACCTACAACTACTTCAGGGTCACTTAGTTCGCCAAGTTTCTCCTGATTGAAATAGATATTTTCTGAGTCAGACCAAGCAGGAGCATCAAGCCCAGGCTCATCTACAACTTCTGCTCTAATAGGTTTTAGAGCAAGTGTGCTAGAGAACTTACCAGCCACAGCACACATACGAAGCAAACGCTCTAACTCAGGGTCCATCTCATCAGTATTGGTGAGTTTAGGACCAGCATTAGGGTCTGGTAGTTTTTGTGCTTGACTTAGTATGTCCTGAAACACGTCGGGTACATTATTCATTGTGTTACCTTTCTTCTAGTGTAACTTTTGTTTGTGTCGGCGGGCCCCCGCCATCTATCAGCAGGGGCCCTAGCCTACTTGCTATCGACCTGAGTACTTACCCTTGTCTACACCAAGTTCGGCTACGATACTATCCACATCAGCATCAAGACGCATCTTGATAGCGTCACGCTCACCATCACCCTTAGGGTAGTTAGCCAATAGACTATTGACAGCAAACGGGAAGTTCAAGCGTAGTGCTTGTGCTTGGAAGTTAAGCAGGATACGAGTAGACATAGGGACAGAGAACTCATCGTTCAACTCACTTGCTTCACGAATTGCCGTAGCAAACGCTAGTAGTGTAGGAGACTTGATAAAGTGTGACTCTATCTTGCTGTCGTAATGGAACTCCAACTTAGTGTGGAAGCGGTCAACCAATGCAGCGTCTTGCTTGCTAGTACCTGTGTAACCTATACCAGTGTTCTGGTCAGCGATGAAGATACAGTCGTCGTGAACACGAATAACTTCATTGAGTGGCTCGATAAGCAACTCACGCTCTTGTAGGAGACGAAGGAACAACGAAGCAGCCTTAGGAGTCATACGAGTCAACTCATTGACTAGGATAACGCTTGGCTGTTGGATTGCTGTAGCAAGTTGGCTATAACGCCACTTGGTTCCGTTACCTACACCAGTAGGAACGAAACGACCTTGAGTAATGCTCTGGTCAATCTGCTGTGTACATTCGATAGTAACGAATGGCAGGTTATGCTTAGCAGCGTAGTTACGGGCAGATGAAGTCTTGCCTGTACCAGCGTCGCCAGTCAGTAGAACATTCTCTTGGTGTGCCCTAGCATCGTTGTAGATTTCTTCTTCTGTAAGTCCGTCGAACTTACGCTCAAAGTATGGCTCTACAACTGGAACTGTTAGGACAGCATCAGTAGTTGTGGTGCTTGTAATCAAAGGGGTCTCCTTCTCTAGTGTGATTGTAGTCATCTGAACAGGTTGTTCAATGACGGGTGCTACAACCTGAATAGGCTGTGGCTCTTCGATAGGTTCATCGAAGTGAACTTCAGGCTCTTGAATGTATGCCTGAATAACTGGTGGAACAACAATCGGTTGGACTGTTGCTATTACAGGTTGTGCTACTGCTTGCATAGCACTAGTAAACACAGCAAGACTTGTTGGGTCAGACTGTGCTTTGTTGTATAGGTCTGAGTAAATCTCCGACGCTACTTTACCTGTGCTTGTATACACACCCTTAACTGTCCTACCAAGCTTCTGTAGTAGGACTGTAGGAGTGATAGGGTGAGCCAGAATCTTGTAATCAGATGCTGTAATCTGAACGGATACAGGCTCTCCAACAGTAATCTCTGTTGGTTCAATGTCTTCTCTAACATCGCCTTCTACCCAAGCACCAGCAACACCACGAGATTCTCCAAGACGGGAGAATACTCTAGGCTTCTGACCTGAGATAGGAACGATTGCTACAGAACGAACACCCATAGGAGTCATAGACTTCATAATGGTTGCGAACATATTGCTTTACCTTTCTTTTATTTAATCTTGTTCACGGTTTGCGAACAAGAGACTTGGTGCTTCATAGACATCATCTCTTGCGAGAATCAGTCTCTTGTATTGCTCACTTTCAGGAGACCTAATGCTTTCTTCATAGGTATCTCTATCTAATGGCAAGTTGTAATCTAAGAGACGCCCTTCAAAGTAATCTATTACTTCCTTTACTTCTTCTGGGTGGTGCATCTCATCATTGTAGAGACTGTCTAACACTATGTAGACAAACTCTGGTGTAGGAGACATATCTACTAGCGTAAGTGAGTTAGGAACGAACTCTTTACGGACTGGTGTAGATTTTTTATTTAGCGTCAACTGTTTCCACATAGGATTTCACTTTCTTTTCTATTTCAGGGATAAGTTGTCTTTCGATGAAGTCTATAAACTCTTCATCTCGGAAGTGTAAGAACGCATTTCGCATAGCCCAAGCCATTTTGAGTAGTGTTCTTGTCCTGTATGTCAGGATAAGTAGGGCTACTGTATGGCAAGCCCAGGCTCCAAGGACACATAGTTCAAACTGTGTCATTATTTACCACCTTTCATTATTAGTTTTGCTTGTAAACTCGCCAGAAACATAATCACTATGCTAAGCCAGCGTATTAGTCTGGTGTTTAGCGTGTGCTTATATCTATGTCGAGATTTGTTTGTGTCGGTTTGCCTGCCGAACATTGCTACCTTCTTTCTAGTCCCTAAGGACTAAAGTGTATTGGCTAATCCAATACACTCTAGAGATTAGGGAAGCCCTGCCCTAAGCAATAGATACTTAGGGCAGGGCTTTACTTACTTGTAGTTTAGAACTTGGTTAGGAAGTCGAACTTACTGATAGTAACTTCTACTGTCCCTGCTGGTAGAACTTCTAGCATCTCTAGGCACTTACGGAAGTGACCTAGAACTGCGTCTGAAGAGATAGGGTTGTGACGGAAGTCATAGTAAGTAGGAACTGCTATAACATAATCACGCCAGTTAATCTCTGCTCGTTCTGGATACTTAGGAGCATCCTTGAGAGTGATACTAACTGATGCTCCATTGTAGTTATTACGGTAGTTACGGTCTTCTACACTAGAGTTTTCATCAGTGAGTTTCATACCCTTGATTTGTGCCCTAACAGCCTGCTTCCAAGCAATTACAGCCTTATCAAAGTCTGCCGCTGCTTTTTCTTGAAGCTTGAATCTTTTCTCTTCAAGCATCTTGTTCTGTTTTAGTGCTGTCTCTAGTGCAGTCTGCTTAGAGATGATTTGCTTCTTTAGTTCTGATACAACAATTTGCTGTGCCATTTTGTATTACCTTTCTTGTTTTTTTATTTATTCGCTAACGGATTTGTCAGCGAAAACTTTGGTGTTGTGTATTTTGATGGTGTCTATTTCTCTACTAACACGCCCTAGTCTGCTTCTAGACTTACGCTCTAGCCAGAACCAGAACTTCCAACGATAGAGTTGGACATTAGAGATTCTTTTAAACTCACTCATTGTTTTCTTCTTCACTGAACACCTTAGGGTGAACTTCTACAATTATGTGTAGTCTTTGTTTAAGGACACTTAGCGTTGTTGCTAGTGCTTTTGGTTCCCAACCTACATCTTGCGTTAGGTCAGCGATTACATACTCGTACATCTCTTTAGCTGTGATACTACTCACTTTGTTCTCCTTAGTTCTTTAGATACTTCGATTGAATAGAATAGATACCAAATAAACGCTGGAACTCTAATACCATTAGGCTTTCCATACGATTTATCTTTGTATTTATCCTTTGGGGATATAGACATTCCTTTACTACTTAGATGGAATACCTGTGTTTTACTTAGTCGATGTAACTGACTGATAGTAAACTTGCTCATTATTTCTCCTTAGATTACTATTGCTCGTCGAGCAAGGTTAGTGTGGTTACTTGTGGTTACGCTGTATTTATCTGGGGTAAACCAAACATCTCTTGTCCTAACAATGTCTCCGTCAGGTTGCTGGTCAAAGGAGTAGATTACCCTAGCAATTGGTTCAGCATAGGAAAACACAGTGTAGATTTTAGTAGAGCCTTCTTGATACCATTCTGCTCTAAGATTACCTGTGTGTGATTTGAAAGCGTATTCTCTAGCCATACACGCTTGGGCTTCACGCCTATTCATTCTAGATAGAGCCATTGGTATCTCCATTGTTTGTGTCGGCGTCGCCTTCACGCTGGTTAGCACACGCATAACAGACTTGCTCTATCTGGTCTAGCACACCCAACAGTAGGGCGTCTACACCAGAGTGAACGATGTTATCTTGTGTATTACATTTGTTACATTTAGCCATTGTTTCTTCCTTTCTTATCTCCACCAAGTCCTACGACGAGTCCTTAGTAGTTTGATTGTTGCTACTGTGTAGCCCAGTAGGAACATACCTACCGAGATTAGTGCTATGCCTATTAGAAGCCAAAGATGTTGTTCATCCATTCCTTCACTCCTTTCACAGCATAGAGAGCGAACATTACTGTTGCTATAACTCCAAGCATTACTCCATCAAAGAAGTAACCTTGGGGTGTATCTGTTGGCTCTGCTCCTAAACCTATAAGCACAGCACAGAATAAGACATAGGCTAGACCAACTAACGGTGTAGCTATGGCTCCTACTAGTAATCTACGCCAGAAATACTTGTTTAGTTTTTTACTCTTTCTTTCACACATAATGCACTTGTCTTCATCGAACCATTCGATGCCGTGGCATACATACATTAGTCATCATCTCCTTCATCATCATCAGGACCAAAGATTGCTTCCCAATGTTCCTTACAGTAACCTGTAACAAAGGCTTCTCTCTCCATAGAATTGAACCCTTCTAATACTTGTGAGATAGGGGCATCTTGGTGATAGAAGAATACCTTCTGACTTGCTACTTGTAATACAAGAACCTTGCCACAATCTGGGCAAGGCAGTGAAGAAATTTTGTATGCTTTGTAAGCGTCTTCACCTTCTGTTACTTTTTCTATTTTAGTTATCTCCATTGCTTTCTTCCTTTTCTTCTTTCCACCCAGGCTTGTCCCAGGTAGAATTCTTTTTGTATGATATACCTGTATATCTAAGACGCTTAGGCATCATTGCTCCAAGCCATCTAGGTATGTGGAAGTGTAAATATTTACAGTCACCCATATACTTAGGCTTATCAAAAGCGTGCTTGTTCATTTCTTTACGCAAAGACTTAGTAGCAGGTTGACCAGAGTAATGTGGCACAGTAATGTAGCCACAAGGTATACACACTCTTACTTCATAATGCCCTGTTCGTAGACTGTCTCTTAATGGACTAAATAACCAAGCGGTTGAATAGGCACTCTTTGTAAACAACATCTTGCCTATCTCTTTGTAATCACAGTCTGAACACTTGGTTACATCTCTAACTACTCCCTTATGAAACTTAGGTAGAGAGTAAAGGTAATGCTCGTGTTGCTCACTCATTGCTTGTATGCCTTTCTTCTTGATGTTTTGTATAAAACTTTATAACTATCAAAGACACGTAACTTATGCTTGCGTCTGTATCTAACATACGCTTTCCAACTATTTAGCCATTGGTCAGTATCTTTATTACAAAGTTGGCAGACATAGTGGTGTGCACATTGACCACACTCTACATCTTTACACCATACATTCTTACGACCACAGTTGTCGCAGTGTTCTAATATCCAAGGAAACTTAGAACCAAATACATATTTACTCTTAGCCATTGTTGCCTCCTTAAGGCTTAGTTTAGAACGCCCCTGCTCAGGGGGGTTTCAGGGGGGGCTTGCCCCCCTTAGACATAACATCTAAGAGGGGCTTTACCCTTGACTATAGAGAGAGATACTAACTCCTAAGAGAAGCTTTCCAATCTTCTATAGTCTGACCTACTCTAATCGGAGCATTCTTTACTGGTGGCTTACTGAACCTAATGACTTCTTCTGTCTTTGGTTTAGTTTTATGACCCTGTGCTTTCCGCTTAGGTTGATTATGTCTAGGCATACCTAGACTCCTTTCTTTGTAGGGTGGATTATCTTTGTTGATACTCCGTGCCTAGAGTGGCTTTGCACCGACAGGCAATGTCTTTGACACCCTGCTCTAGGCTGTCTCTATACTAGAGACTGTCCCTTAGTGCTGCTAGCAACTTCAGGACTTCAGGGGAGACAGACTCTTGAACACTTACTTGTGTGTCTGCTCCTTTAGGTTTTGATACTGTTGGTATTACTTGGGCTGGGCTTGGCACTGGCTTAGAGATAGATACACTCTGTTCTATAGCCTGTGCTTCAAGCCGTGACTTGTTAGACACCACTTGCTCCTTAGGGTTAGTTATTTGAATAGGTGCTTAGCACCTGTATCCTAGGTAAGACTTGCACTTACAGTAGGCTTATAGACTAGCAAGCAAGTGCTTACTAGTTAACCTTCACTACTAGGACCATTTAGACAGGCTAGCCTTGCGACTACAACCCTAAAGGGCTCTAACGACCTACCCCTACGGATACGCTATGGGGCTGTTATTCCACCAAGACCTTATAAGAGTCCGTGGACTATCGGCTTCAAGCTTATAACTTTCGCCGACCAGTGTGCCCTAAAGAGAAGACTGTGAGACTCTTTAGGGCTGTGTTACTTGATAGCAAGAAAGGGCAGACTAAGCTAATCTGGTTATAGACTCACTTAGTCTGCCCTTGACTTTGGCAGTAGCCTAGATTACGATACTCTTGGCTTTGCCTAGACCACTTGCGTTCGGGGTGGTGTTGATGCCCAACTCACGAAGGGCTGATGATGTAGCAACTAGGTCTGCTCCCTGCTTAGCAGTGAGAACCTGACCGTTGATGCCTGTGCTAACATACTCTCCTGATGCTACTAGTTCAGTCTTCTCTTCTTCTGAGAACGCCTGACCTAGAGCCTTGGCAGTGGTGTATAGAACAGAGCAACGGCTCATTGCGTGCTTGATTGCTTCGGCACCTGTAAAGGTCTTGCCGTCCTTATCGGTGTAGGTGAATGTTGCTACCTTCTCGGTAAGGTGTGTGTCCATTGCTGACTGGATTTCTGAGTTCGCTAGTAGAGCAGAGCGAACAGCAGGAGTGTCGTAGCCTAGTGTAGTGTCTGATTCCTTCCATAGACGGATGCCTAGTTTACGGATAGACGGAACATTTAGCATTTCAGCCCTACCAGATTTGGTGAATAGGTCAGAAACGGATACAGCGGTTGTTGCGGGTGATACGATAGTTAGTGCCATTTGGTATTACTCCTTGTTTAGTGTTGCGTTTAGAGATAATCGGTTGATTATCCCTAGACCAACTAGGGCAAAGTGTCCTAGTTAGTGTAGAGATAACCAACCCCAACGGCTAGTGGTGTAAAGTGGCATAAGATTTGAGACACGCTAAAGCGTGGCTAGTTGCCTAGTATGCCTAAACAACTTAGGGACAGCACAGACGCTAAACGGCTAGGCGTGTCTGCTGATGTTCCAAGTATGGCACAGGGCAGGGTTAGATTAGATTTAGGGTAGGTAACCGCCAGGTAAGAGCCATGGTTGGGTACTTTTTGTTGACACAGTAGCCTAAAGGAGCAAAGTAGCAAGTGGCTAAAGTAGATTAAAAAATAAGATTTATCAAAAACATCGCTATTGACTTTAAGTACTAAGTGTGCTATAGGAGTAATTTTTATCCTTAAAACGCCCCTGCTGTGTGGGATACTGGCTAAATGGAAAGAATTGACATAAATAACAGGCCAATGTGCAAAACATGTGGCGCACCTGTCCATCACAACGGGTCTAACTGGGAAACCAGTAATAATAGCCTTGAACGTTCTGCTTTGAGTGGCCCATTGGTTAATGGTCAGCAAGCTGAATCTTACAAAAACATCCTTGCGGAGGTTGAATCGACTCGCAGAGCAGGCGGATGGCAGCATACCGACCAAAATTTGTCTCATGACGCTGCTCCGCACGATAATCGCACTCCAGAACAAGAAGAAGACCGTTTTGACCGCGTTTTAGAGAACGAACCGCCACATATTAAGGCTATTCGAGCCTCTATAAAGGCCTCAAAAGAAGCGTCAATTGCTCGAGCTGCTAACGCAACTCCTTCTACAGAGAGAAAACCTACTACTGAAGAGCTAATGAGCGATTCCACACCTGAAGAATTGGCCAAATGGAACCGTTTTAGTTCAAATAAGTTAGGGCAGTAGCTAATCATGGAGCTTCCTCGCATTTTTAAAGGTTTCAGAGTCCGACCAACCACCCCTGAGAGGGCACAGAAGGCCGTTCAGGAGGGTTTAAGCCCTAATCACCCAGCTTTATCGCGTGTACAGCGTGACAACGTCGTACAGGTCGATTTTAAGGGTAAAAAGAAGGCTTAAAACGCCCCTGTATCCTTGTCTTGTTCGTTAATCCACTTGTAAAACTCTTCAAGGTCAGCCATTAGTGGGTCTTCCTCTGGTTCTTTAAAGGTTAAGGAGTACATGTGCCCGTATGGGCTTGCTAGTTTAATTAGCCATGCAGCGAGGTCTAGAGCACGATTAGCTAACCATCGGACTACAGGTCCCTTATCTTTTTCAATAATTTTAATGAGTAGTTCTTCTTTTTCATCCATATAAATAATCTAGTGACTAAATGACTAGTTTGTCAAGTCGCTGGGGCGTTTTAGGGATAGAATTTAAGAAGACTTAAGGAGTCCATATGCCAACAAACAGCCCAGGCCACGAAGGCCGTACAGACTTATACGAAAAAGCAAAAGTACAATCAAAAGGTATGCAGCAGCTAAACTCTTTGATGGCGGAAAACCATCGTCTACAAGAGTTTAATTCCTATGGACGTGCAACAGATGCTCCAGGAAAAGAAAGAGACCTAGCATCTCCTAGATGGTATGATGCACACCCTGAAGGACCTGATTCTCGTACGTCACACTTACACCAAGGATTAGTAGACCTAGGTGGAGACATTGGTTCCTATCGACCTGGTGAACTTACTCAGCTTGGTCAAGAGATGTTGGCTGACCCTAATCACCCTGCACATGAAGGACTACACCCAGGCTTGGTTAAGAACGCTGAAATGCTTCACGCAGCATATAAAGCTCACGTTCGCAAGTCTGGTGCACAGATAGACTAAAAGGTAGTTGTGCAAAGACCAAATCACGAAAGTCGTACAGACCTCTACAATAAAGCTAGAGCTAAACTAGTAGAAGAGGCAAAAACACAGCCTCTTCACGGACCTGCTCATCAACAGCTTAAGAAGATAGACGCTATTCATAACGCACCTTCACTGTATAGCGATATAGGTAAGGTAGTTAAAAAGGTGTTTGGTAGAAAAACAAAGCCGCAACAAGAATCGACTGTTAGACCCGTTTCTACACCCCCAGTAACACCAGTAGTAAAAGACCCAGGAAAACCTGTAGATGAAAAAAGAACACCTACTGAGCCAATCGATGTAGTTGGTCCAGGACACGTAGAGCCACTTCCCCTCAATTCTCAACTGAAATAAAGGATAATCATGCAAAGACCAAACCACGAAGCACGAACTAACCTATACGCACCAATTCCTAAAGAGGACATGGCTGCACAACTAAAGTCAGAGTCAGCAGATTACGCAGCGGCACAAAAGCCAGAACGTAATGAAGGCGTAATGCACAGTGGGGTTAACCGACTCGTACGAGGCTCCCAAAACATTATTAGAAGTGGCACCCTTAAAGACCCTTTTAAGATTGGCTAAAAAAGCCTTTGGGCCGAAAAAGGCCCCGCCGTTGGTAAGGACTTGTAATGTGTAGAGAACTATGTGGGTACACATCTACTCCTGCTAATAAAAAAGAAGCTAAGTGGTGGAGACACACTTACTATCAGAACCATGGCTCATGGCCAGAGACTCCTAAGCAGCAGACTACTCGTGAGTCTAAAGAGCGCGAAGAGAAGCTATATGGGCCTTCTGAGTCTGTGCATCCAGCGGCCTCCACTCAAATGAAGTATATTCCTGGCATTGGTTCAGATGGTCAAACTAGCTTGTCGCGTATGTACGACAATGACGGACGCCCACCAGGAGACCCTGAGAAGTAACTTTACATATATTGCAAATGTGTAAAGTTTTTGCTAATATCTATATAGGTACGCCAATTGGGTACCGTAAATAAATACTGTGCTACGGGCAGTAAAAATATAACCCGCCCACCGCTTTCGCTGCGTGGACGGGTGTTTATGGAACTATTGTAGCACAGTTGTCGTCTAAGGAGACAACATGAAAACAACAAACCAGTTCCCAGAACCGTGGGATAAAAATCAAAATCCATATGAACCTTATGGTAAGCCATACCCCCCAATGCCTAACCCACATGAGCCGTGGGATAAAAAAGACAAATGGCCAAAAACAGTTGTTCCACCTAAGCCACTTACTATAGCGGACCTCTTTCCTCGTATTGACCGCTGGGCTATTGGGTTTGACCCTGTATTCGCCACTCTTAAAGAGTTGGCTAAAGAAACTAAGTCTGTTTCCTACCCCCCATACAACATTGCCAAATTTGGTGATGATTTTGAAATCCGAATTGCTGTAGCTGGGTTTACTCGTGATGAACTATCTGTCACAGTCAAAGACCAAGCTCTAACTATTAAGTCCGATGCCACTGAATTTAAGTCAGGCAAAACTTATGAAGTTAAACACGGAGAGCTATTGCACCAGGGTATTGCTGAACGAGACTTTGTTCTTAACTTTGCTCTTGCTGAATTCATTGAAATTGCTTCTGCTGAGCTAAAGGATGGAATGCTCACAATTAAACTTGAGCTAAGACTTCCTGAAGAAAAGAAGCCAAGACACATTGACATCAAGTAATAACCCGCTATACTAGTAATTACTTACAGCTTTTCCCTTTCTTGTAACTGTAAGTGAAGTCCCTCAGTAGGTTTTTAATGCATTTTGTCCTACTGAGGGCATAAGGGCCTGAAATGGTGTCGATTGCTCGTTAAAGCCACAAGTTGGAGCGAGTAAGACCACAGTTCAATTCTGTGCAGGTCCACTATTGACCTTTAGCTCAATGGCAGAGCAGAGAGCTGTTAACTCTAAGGTTCCTGGTTCGAGTCCAGGAAGGTCAGCCATTTGATATACTTAAAACCTTATAAAAGGAGCACAAAATGGCACTACCAAAGAAGATTAAACTAGGGTCACAAACCTATTCTATTCACGAACGAACTGTTAATGAAGATGCTGGGCTTGCAGATGCTCATGCGTACACGTATACCAATGGTAACTTTATTGTTATAAATAAAGATTTAAATCCTCAGCTGCAACGTCGCTATCTAATGCACGAACTTTTGCACGCTATTATTTTTGTATTTGGCCAAAATGACAAGGCTGACAAAGATGAGCGTACAGATACTCATGAAAACTTAGAGCACTGGTTTATTTACCTAACTCAAGAACCATTAGTTATGATATTACGAGATAACCCAACATTAGTTGCATTTTTACTGGAGAAAGAATAATATGGCAAACGAAAAGAAAACATCAAAATATATTGAAAATGCTGAACTAAAGTTTCAGCAAGACCAACTTAAGGCAGCTTCTGCTGCTGAACAACTTAATAAAGCTATTGCTACTGTTGAGCAGTACAGAGAAGAACTAAATGACCTTCAATACTCAGATGTAATGAAAAAGTTTGAAGAACAAAAGAAAGAACTTGAAGAGTTTATTCTTAATGCTCGTGATAAATACGTTACTAAGCTAAAAGAGCTCGGTGACCCCCGTATAGACCCTGAAACTGGAAAGCTTGTATAATGCCTAACTATGAGTACAGATGCCCTCTATGCGAGGCTAGAAAGCTAATTACACGTAGTATTCATGAGGATGACCCTGGGTATAAGTGTGATAACTGCAAAATTGATATGATTCACCTTTTAGGTCTAGTTTCCGTGTCTTTTAAAGGCGACGGTTGGGCTCATAAAGAATAAATACTGTTAGCAGGTGGAAACCCTATTACTTTTGTGATAGGGTTTTCTCTATAACTTAATAGTGAGTGTCACTTTGACAATAAACGACCGAGTACTAACTACCAAGGAAAGGTAGGTCGCCAAATGAAGAAGTTCATATATATAGCCAGCATAGTTTTTATTCTTGCTGGTTGTTCATCATCTGCAGTAGCAGACCGTAGTCACCTGACTACTAAAGCAGCTGTGGAAGAAGTAAAGGTTAAATCTGTTAGTGTGAGCCTAATTCACACCGCAAAAGTAAACGCCAATACTTCTAAAATGAAACATGTAATAAAGTACCTAAAGACACGTGAGCATAAAACTTACTATGTGTTTTCAGGTGCCAGTCCTAGTGGATGGGACTGCTCGGGCCTAGTTGTTTGGACTTACAAACAATTTGGACTAGAACTGCCACACTCCGCCACTGCCCAGGGAAAGCTGGGTACACGGGTTCATACACCAAAAATAGGCGATATAGTCGTTTTTGGATATAAAGGCAGCTATTACTTTGACCACTCTGGTATTTATATTGGAAAAGGAAAAGTAATTAACGCGAATAAGTTCTACGGAACTACTGTTATAGAACCATTAAGTAATTTCGATTACTACTCTAACATTCGTTTTATAAGGATAGTTAAAACTATCTAGTTAACTACGAAGCCCCGTCACTCTTTTAGGGTGGCGGGGCTTTTAACTTCTGTCATACTAATTACATATAAAGCCAATTATCGGGAGTCACTTAGTGTGCAATGAATGTATCGCAACAAAACAGGGCGTTTTAGCGTTAAACACTAAAGACGATGGCTCAAGTATTAAATCGTCAATTGATGGGGACAATAAGTCTCCAGCTGTTGGAGAAACGTCATATACTAGTAATGCTGCAACTGCAGCACCTGTAACAAAAAATAACGGAAACCTCTAAGGAGAGCTATGTCTGACGAAAACCTTCCAGAAGAACCAGAAGTTAATGAAGTTGAACTTGATGACGATGAGTTTGATAACTTTGATGACTTTGATATTTGGGACTGGGATGATGAAGATGACGAAGAAGATGAAGAGTGATTAACCGCAAAAAAACTCCTGCTAAAGCAAGGGGTATCTACGCGGGCATGAATCCGTCATTTGGCAACGACCTTCAAGGAAACCTACCAGCAAATTCTGCTTTGCAGGGTATGGACGGTTTAAACAAAGACTTTATGCCTACTATTGCTTACCCTGGAACCGCCTCAGTAGACACTAACGGAGAAGATGCTTGGCTTAGTTTTCCTGCACGAGTGCAGACTCAGTCTGCTACTGACCCGCTATTTACACAAACAGGTTCTAATTTAAGTGCAGCACAACCTTTTGCTGATGCAGTAGCCCAGGATGCTGGTATGGATGCTAGCGTACCTACAGGTTCTTCCGTTGGAGGAACTGCAGCTTATTAAGATTTTTTAGCAATAAGTCTGTATCCTATATCTATAAATACAACTTCGGTATGTACTCCGATATAACTTGGACACATCATATAAAATTATAGATGAGGTCTTAAATGAAACTTACAGGAAATGTCCTTCTTAGAATTCTTGCGACGTTTGTCGCGTCCGCACTTGGTGTTATCGGTGCTGGTTCCCTTGGTGGTGTGGCTCCCGCTACTGCTGCCCTTGTTGGCGGTATTTTGGCTGTCGCTAAGGTAATTGAGCGGTTGTCTATTGCCTTCCTAGAAGATGGCAAGCTATCTAACGCTGAAATCAACGCTGCGTTCCAGCAGTCTGTTCAGTTGAAGAACGTTAAAGAAGAAGAGCCAAAGAAGTAATGATGGGCTTGCGTAAATTCGCAGCACTATTCGTTCCCCTTACAACGCTACTTATTTTATTTGGCTTGTCTAGCCCTGCTTTGGCTGACAGCACGACTGACTACAACCAAAAAGTTGCTGAGGCTCAAGCCAAGATTGCAGACTTACAGGCTCAGTTAAACTCTGCTCAAGCAGATTTAGATAGTTGGACTAACTCTTCTAATGACCAGGCTGACCAGATTAACACTGCTCAAACTGCTGCTACTGAAGCCAAAGATGCTTTAGCCTCTGCTGAAGCAGCCTACATCTCAGACAAGGCTACTTATGACGATTATTTCAGCCTAGTAGCAACCGCTGAACAGGCAGTAGCCGTAGCGATTGCTGATGTAAATACTGCTGCTGACTTGGTAGATAGCACTTACAACGATTATCTTGTAGCCCAGCAAAACTCTGACAATGCTCAAGCTCAGATGAACCAGGCTCAAAATGACTATGACACTAAACTAATCAACGTTGGTGGTCAGGGAACTACCGCTGGTTTGAGTGTAGATGTTTATACAGGAATAAACCGTAATGGTAACCCGCCCCAAAAATCAGATACTGTCTATACAAAATGTAAGACAACTACTGTTTCTAATATTCAGGCTAACTGGGGCGGTGGAGACATTTTAGGTTGTGGTTCTGAGTACATTATGCTTCACTACAAGGGGTACATTACATACCCAACTACCACTAAAGTCTACTTCCAGAACCAGGCTGATGACGGTTTCTACATGTCTATCAACGGAACTCAGGTAATTAATGACTGGTCGCTAAAAGGCTGTGGAGCAAACTCAACTGGTATGTTTTCATTTACTGGTGGAAAATCTTACGCGATTGACGCATGGTTCTATGAATGGACTGGTGGCGCTTGTTCTACCTTGTATTACCAACCTTTAGGTGGTTCTTGGAATGTTGCTCCTGCTTCATTCTTTAGCCAAACTTCGGCAGTGACTATGGTAAAAAACCCAGCACTAAAGACTATTTTAGATAACAAAACTGCTTTTTATGTTCAGACAGTAGCCGTTGAAGAACAGGCAAACGTTGTGTATCTAAACGCTGAAACTAACTACGATGGCAAACAACTGACTTACTCTATGTTGAGTAAAGATTTAACCTCTAAACGTGGAACTCTTAGTAATTACGAAACAGTTATGAACAACTCAGAAACTGACTGGCAAAATCGTAGCGATGATAAGGCAGTAGCCGATGCAAACCTACGTGACCTAAAAGCAGAATACGCAACTGTATTCAACGCTATTCAGGGAGCAGTAGCCAAAGTTGATGATTTGGAAAATAGATTGGCTCAAGCAAAAGTTGATTTAGCAAACATTCCTAAACCTACTGCTGCAAGCAAGCGCGTTCCTAAGAAGGCAATTATAAAGTATTACGCTGATGGTGCTTATTTACCAAGAGCGACATTTGTGCCTAGCCCAAAATAATACCCCCACAGGAATTTCACAACGATAACCCAGTTGCGGCGATTCCATTGTTGGGGGCAGCGTTTCAAGGGTTAGCTGATGCTTTTAACGCTTTAGGTAACATTGGTGCAGATTTACCACCTGCTGTGCGAAAAAGGGCACAAAAGATTGTTATTTCTGCCATTATTGTTACACAGGTAGCAACACAGGCTGCCACTATGGCTGCCCAGAGTGCTGCCAGTGCCGCTGGTAGTGCATCATCAAGTTCATCAGGTTCAAGTCGAAGGAAAGAAAAATGAAGTTTTTAAATGACCTAATAGGGCAAATATGGACTTTGCTAGGTATGTTTGTAGCCTGGATTGTACTGGAAGGCTCTGCTAAGTCAGTAGTGGGTTGGTGCATCATTGGTTCATTAATTATCTGGATTATCACGTTTCCACTGCGAAACCGTGACGAATAGGCAAGAATAGAAGTACTTACCCGAAAGGATTAAAAATGACAGAAAAAGTTGCAGTTTATAAAGAACCATTTCCAAAGGCAAAGCGTGGCGATGGATTCAAAAACATGGCTAGTTACCGTACCCACCCACACCGTGGTGTTGACTGGTCAGTTCCAGCACACAGCCCAATTCACGGTATTACTGGCGGACATGTGATGGTTGTAAAGTGGACCGATGTTCTAGGTAACATTGTTATCCAGTCTACTTATGACAAGCATTTCATCTTGTACGCACACCTTGCAAAGCCAAGCCCACTAAAGGTTGGCGATGAAGTTGTTGCAGGTGTCACCGTTATTGGTGAAGTTGGAGGAGGAGCTACCACGCCAAGCGGTAGCGCAAGTACTGGGGCCCACCTCCACGTTACTTACGGAACCGTACAGGACCTAGTCTCTGCAGACATCAGCAAACTTGCTGACTTGTTTGCTGTATTGGACAAGAAGTAAACTAATGTTACCGCGTAAACCTCTGGCCCCAAACAACCGTAAAGCGGTTAATTTGGGGTCAGAGTTTACTCGTTCAATTAAAATGTATGACAAATCTCCTACAAATAAACCCTCAGTATTTGCTTGGGCTAGAGCTGGACGTCAAACCGCAGAAGGTTTTGGCGGGGGCAGCAGAATAAGCAAGAAGTAGGAATAGGATATGGACCCAATACTGACTTGGTCAGCAAGCATTATTGCCGTAGGAGGTGCAGCAGCAGTGATATGGAAGATTTTTGCTCCTTTAGTTGCTCGCGTTCGCGCAATGATGGATTCTATAGATAACTTTATGAGGGATTGGGCTGGGGAAGATGCTCGTCCTGGCCATAAAGAAGTTCCAGGAGTAATGGAACGATTGCAAAAAATTGAGTCAGAATTAAGGCACAACGGGGGAACATCAATTAAAGACGCTGTAAGGCGAATTGAGAACAAACTTACAAAAATTGATGAGAGACTTGATGAGGGCAACAAACGATTTGAAGAAATAGAGGACGAACTACATGGCTAAAACCGTTGGGTATAACCTCGCCGTTGGCAATATGAAAAAGCGCAGAGTTGCTGGGCGTAACTCTATTTCTAAAACTAAAGCTGAATGGCTTGGAGCACCTAAAGAAGAGCGATTTACTCCGCCTGATGTGACTGACCCTAGACGTGCAATTACTCGTTTAGAAACACGGGTTAAAAACACTAAGCACGATAATGATATGTACCGTATTGGTGGCGGACCTGTAGTTGTGGTTGGACGAGACAACAGGCTTGGTAAAGTAATAAACAAGCAAACGGGTAAGCGGGAGTACAACAGAGGAAGAAATCTTAGAGCCCCTGTTGTAGCAGTTGACAGGCCAACCGCTGGATTTACAAAAGGTCCAGATGGAAAGATTTTAACAGACCGAGTTGGTAGGGCGCCTATTGACCGTTCTAGACGTCCTGCTGGCTCTACTCCTCAAAGACGACTTCCTGGGTACGCTACGTGGGCAAATACTTCTCAAACTAGACCAACTAGAAGTCCTGTAAACAGGCCTTTTGGTAAACCAGGTGATGCTCCAGCTACTGGTATTCGTGGTGCTGGTGGGCGTATGGGCTCAAACCCAGCGTATGGTCAATGGAAGAACACTGCATTAGGGTATAACTCTTCATTATCTAGACAACAAACTTTGCAACCTAGCAATCCTGTTATTCAAGAAATAAAACCTGTGGACACTAACCCTACTGAAAGATACCCTGCAACAGTAACTAATACTTACCGCACTGGAGCTGAGCAAGCATTTGTTAAAAAACCTCAACCAGACCCTTCACCATTTAACTCAAAACTTTAGGCTGAAATAAATCCGTAAATAGGGCAAGCTTTTACTATAACTTTAAGGAGTTAATATGACCATTTGTGCAAACTGCCAAAGTGACGCAGTATATACCTACACCATTGTCGATGGATTCGACGTTTATTTCTGTGACAAGCACCTTCCTAGATTTGCTCGTAAGTCAGGCCTAGTTGCTAATCTTCCAGAAGTAGTAGTTGAAGAACCTGTAGTAGCCCCTAAAGCTTCTAAGAAGGTTGTTGTAGAAGAACCTGTTGTTGAAGAAGTTCCTGTCCCTGAAGAAGAGACTCCAGTAGGCGAATAATGCCAATAATTAGAACGTACGCAAGACAAGGACACGCAGTCCCTGATGGCGTACATTCCCCAAGGGGACCTTTTCCGCCTGAGTTGTACAACACTCCAAGGGCGGACCACGATACGGAATACGGCGATTCGCTACATGAAGCACTAGACAACATACGCATGTTTCGTTGCAAAGATTGCAGCGATGTTCTTTATGAAGATGAGCTTGATGCCCACGATTGTGAAGAAATCAAATAGTTTTCCCCTGTGCACGGGGAATGGTAATAACCAACTCTAGAGAAAGATAAACATTATGAGCCAAGGAAATGGCACTACTGTTAGTGGTCTTGGAACCGCTAACAACAACGGAAATACCGTTGACGACAAGAGCAATGTTCAAGTTGACTTCGTATGGGGTAACTTCCCAATGCAGCCAAACGATGACCGTCAGGATACTCCAGTAGTCAGCGGACAGATTAACCCATCAACCCTACTTGACCTTGCTGCAAGCAACCACATTAACGCAGAATCAGGTTGGGGAGGATTCCCTTACTTTGACGCAGGAACTAAGAACAGCTTTGGATTTTACCAAGGAGCTTCTGGTTCTGACGTAACTACTGCTGGTCTTGACTACATCAAGGTACCTTCAGTTCTTGGTAAGACTACTGCTCTTGCTATTGACGCACTTGAAGACGCTGGTTTCGTTAAGCTACTAGCTGACATTACTCGCGTTAACGCAACTTCAGCTAACTCTGCTAACATCTATGCATTTAACGCAGATGTTAACTACCCACTAAACAGCAAGATTACTATTACAGCTGGTAAGGCTGCAGCTAGCGCTTCAGTCAAGGTTCCTACTTACGTTCTTGGTGAGTGGACTGTAACTGCTAAAGCAACTGGTTATGTAACTATTTCTGGTTCTGGGTTTACTGTTGAGGACACCACTGGTATTAATTCTACTGGAAACCTCAAGTCTTCTCGTGGTCCAGTTAACACCATTACTACTGCAACTGCTACAACCAACACTGCTAAGACAATTACTGCTATTAGTCGTACTCTAAATAACGCAGAAGTATCCATCACCGCAACTGGTGCAGTAGCCGCTTACCCAATCGGTACAAAGATTACCATTGGTGCAAGCACAGGTATTCCAACTGACCTGGTTAACACTTGGACTGTAACTGGTAACTCAAGCACTAACGTGGTTAAGTTCACTGGTACCCTTACTACAGCACTTGCCCTAACCACTACTGAACTAACTGGCTCAGCTTCACTAACTGGTGCAACTGGAACTATTAACGCTCAGACAGTTGCTGCTGGTGCTGCAACTACTGCTCCTGGAACCGCAATCACTATTACTCCTTGGGCTTAATAGTTAAAGGATAGTAAACCATGGCTAACCCCGTTTCTCCTGGTGGCAAACTTCCGCCTTCAAGAGGGACGGGGTTAGCTGCGTTTGCTGACGCAGCAGGCCTGTCTAACCGTGCTAGAACTCAAGTTGAGGGAATGCTTGGAGAAGATGCCTATGATGCCTATGGCAACGTTGGTGGGCTAAGTATTGAAGATGCTAGTCTTCCTTTAGGGTCTCAAATTGAGGCCGATACTCAAATGAACATCTTTAATGCTGAGTATAAAACTAAATATGGTGAAGATAAGTACGGTAAATTTTTAAATAAAATAGATTCTAGCTACGCTAAAGCTACCTATGACCTTCAAGACCAAGGCATTCACATCGCAGCTAACGGGTATTACTTTACTAACTACCTTAATGCTGATGGTTCAGACAGAACTGACTTTAACCGTGGTCAAGCTCTTGAGGATAAAGGAGGGCGTGGGCAACTTCCTGCTCAACTTCAAGAAGTACCTACTTCTTCATCTAACTATAAGCGACCTCGCACTGTAGCTGCTGGTTATGACATCAACACGAGGGTTCTTACTGTAGTATTTCGTGATGGTACTTTTTGGAATTACAATGGAATTACTCCAGGTGTATGGATTATTTTCCATGACTCCTTATCTAAAGGACCTCTTCTAAATAGTAACGCAACTAATAGGCATGGAGATGGGCTGCTCCTTACTTCTTGCACTAGCCATGGTCCTGCGGACCTTTCACAACTATCTAAGCAAGCTCAAGAATTCTTGTATAAGGTTGCTAGAACTTCTCAAATTTATTATGCTAATCGTACTAAGTATGCTCCATCTAAGGGTGCTCCTAGAGGAACTACTGAAGGTTACGTTCCACGGAATCCTGGAAGTGGCCAGAAGTATAAGGCGCAGCAACGAGCGGCAAGAGCAAGACTGGGTAAGAATAACGCCACGGGCGGCAAGCCAAAACGATAGAATAAGAGTATGCCAAAAGTACACCACATCGGAAAACAACACTTTGTACAATACATTGACTTCCCAGTTAAATGGGGTTGGAAGTTAGCCGTTAAAGGATGGACTCAAGAAATTGATGAGCCATTTAGAACCGCTACTCCAATAATTGTAAGACTACCCTTTTACAAGGCAGTAGCTTTTGGTAAATGGACTGGACAACTAGAAGAAGAACAGGCACTTAGTGCCGCTACAGGAATGCGAGTATTAACGGATGAAGATTTTGAAGAAGGCTGGACAGCCCCAGCCTACAAAGTTACAAAAGAGGATAGCTGGGATATCTACACCTGAGCTAGTGACCTGGGCTGAAAACTCTTTATTTGCCATTGGCAAAAACGTAGTGCACCACCGTCGTGACGGCGTTGAGATGCTGTACGAGGCTAAGATGGGCGCTGAAGCTCTTTTAGCAATTACTGAAGAACTTATAAAGAGAGCTGAAAATGAGCTTTGAGACTCAAGAAGAGGGTTGGGTTGAAAATGACAAGTTTGAGGAAATTAATCCTGACTTTTATCTGGAAGACCATGAAACCGATGAGCCACTGTTTGAAGAAGAAGAGCTAGACCAACTTTCTCAAGACTTTGTTGACAGGCTCATCGATAAGATGATGAAGTTTCTTAACGTTCTTGTTGGCCATGATTTGCATCCATATCAAAAGCCTCTTGCTAGACGCATTATGGAATCGGTAATAATTGGTGATGGAAAGTCAATTACTGCTCTTGCATCCCGTCAGTCAGGAAAATCTGAGACAGTAGCTGACACAGTAGCTACACTTATGATTCTTCTTCCTTTGCTTGCAAAGATTTACCCAGACCTTCTTGGCAAATTTAAAGACGGTATTTGGGTAGGGTTGTTTGCTCCTACAGAGGGTCAGGCAGAAACTTTGTTTGGTCGTACAGTTACTCGCCTTACCTCAGAGCGTGCTCTTGAAGTTCTTGGGGACCCTGAGATTGATGACCAGGCTGCTCGTATTGGTGGTGTGACTAGGCAAATTAAACTTAAAAAACTTGGGTCTACAATCACTATGATGACCGCTAACCCTAGAGCAAAGATTGAGTCTAAGTCGTTCCACCTTATCGTTATCGATGAGTGCCAAGAAGCTGACGACTTTGTGGTTGCTAAGTCTATTTCACCTATGTTGGCTTATTATGCTGGTACAATGGTTAAGACAGGCACCCCTACTACTTCTAAAAATAACTTCTATAATGCCATCCAGCTAAATAGACGTGAACAAACAAGCCGTGGTAAACGACAGAATCATTTTCAATGGGACTGGCGTGACGTTGCCAAAGTAAACCCGAACTATGACAAGTTCATTAAACAAGAGATGCTTAGAATTGGAGAGGACTCTGATGAGTTTCAGATGTCGTATAACTGCAAATGGCTTCTTGAACGAGGCATGTTTGTCACAGCTAACACGTTGGATGACCTTGGTGACACCTCCCAAGAGCTTGTCAAAGTCTGGCATAAAACTCCAGTTGTGGTCGGAATCGACCCTGCTAGAAAGATGGACTCCACTATTGTCACGGTTGTCTGGGTTGACTGGGACCGTCCCGATGAGTTTGGCTATTTTGACCATCGAGTCCTCAACTGGTTGGAATTACAAGGCGACGACTGGGAAGAACAATACTTCCAAATTGTTAACTTCCTATCTAACTACGATGTTCTCGCAATCGGAGTAGACGCAAACGGTGTTGGTGACGCAGTAGCCCAGCGTTTAAAAATTCTTATGGGACGTGCAGAAGTTATTTCTTTAACGTCTAGCCAGTCTGAACAATCTAGAAGATTTAAACATCTTCAAGCTCTAATTCAGAGACAAGCACTTACCTATCCAGCACACGCTAAGACCCGTCGTCTACGTGTTTGGAAACGCTTTTACCAGCAAATGACTGATGCTGAGGTCCAGTATAGAGGTAACAACTTTATGGTTGCTGCTCCTAAAGAAGCCTACGCGCATGATGACTTTGTTGACTCATTGGCTATTGCATGTTCTCTAACCCAGGCGTTAGTAATGCCAACCGTAGAAGTAAGCTCAAATCCTTTTTTCTAAATTATTTGAGTTCATAGTGAAAAAAATCAATAAACGCGAGAAACTAGCTATTGGAAATACTCGAGTTTTCCATCCCAACATTTAAGGAGTTCCCATGGGTATCGCACCTGCACCCCAGTTTCCAGAACGCGCACCACAGACTTACGAAGTAAAGCCTGCTGGCAACGTTGAGCGTCGCGGTCCTCTTCGTTTTGAAGAAGGCATCGCAACTGACACCGACGTTCCTACTGACTTCCAGAAGGGCATCATGAATGGCTTTGCAGCCTCTCCTGGTCGTCCAAACCGCAACGCTCCAGTATGGCAGAAGCCAGCCGAAGAGACCCTCTCAGAGCGTGCTCACGTTGGTTCTGCAGCTTGGATTGAAGCCCCTACTTTCCTTGGCGAATTTGCACACGGCTCATTCTCACAGAATAGCGAGCAGGTTCAAGAGCTTAAGGTTGTATCAGGCGGACGCACTCAGCGTCTAAACGCAACCGTCGTAACTGACTAATTGTTTTTAGCAACCCACCCTTACTTTATTTAGGTAAAGTAGGGGTGGGACGCTAAAGCATTGAGGAGCAAAATGGCTGACGTACCAACTAATGAAAAGCTTTATGGGCTGGTAGTAACCCAAGCTAAAGCTAAATACCGTATTTACCCTTCCCCAGGCGCTTCTGCTTGGGTACACCGCCGCTATCTAGAGCTAGGCGGTAAATTTGAAGCTTCTGAAGAACGCACAAAGCGCGAGACTGCAATTAAACATTATCGAGAAGCACTAGCTGCTAAGCGTCAACACAACAAAGATAAGCACGAGGATAAGTAATGTCTTTTATGGACTTCTCGCCCCCATCATATAGGGCGTCCTCATCTGACCTAACTATTTCCATCTCTCCTTTAGGTTTGGTGGAATTGGCAGATGAAGAGTTCGAAGTTCATGGTCCACGTCTAAACCGCTACTCGTTGAATTGGGCTATGTACCTAGGTCACCACTGGGGTTATCGCCGTGAGCAAGGCGAAATGCAAATCTCGGTAAATTACTACCGTGCTTTTATTGACTATATTGCTAGATTTACTTTTGGTAATGGAGTTCACTTTCGTTCTCCAAAGGCAACTGAGGCGATTGTTCCTGACCGCCTAGAGCGCGTTTGGGAAATTGACAACGACAAACAGCGTGTGTTGTTTGAGGTTGCCCAGACTGGCGGAATCACTGGCGACGCATTTATCAAGGTTGCTTATGAAGAAGCTTGGACAGACAGCATTGGTCGTTTTCACCCAGGGCGTGTTCGTGTTCTTCCTCTAAACCCTGCGTTTGCTTTTCCTGAGTTCCACCCACATGACCGTTCACGTCTTCTTAGATTTAAACAGAAATACCGTTTCTGGGGAACCTCGCTAGAAGGTACTCGTCAGGTCTTTACCTATACTGAGATTCTTACAGACGACATTATTGAAGAGTACATCAATGATGAACTAATTGACTCAAGACCAAACCCACTAGGTATGATTCCTGTTGTTCACATCCCAAACATTCCAGTCTCTGGTTCTCCTTGGGGCCTAGCTGATGCTCACGACATTATTACCATCAACCGTTCGTACAATGAAATTTCAACGGACATTGCAGACATCATCAACTATCACGCAGCTCCTGTGACAGTAATTATTGGTGCAAAAACTTCTAACCTTGAAAAGGGCGCAAAGAAGGTTTGGGGTGGTCTTCCTAAAGACTCTCAGGTGTTTAACCTTGAAGGTGGAGCATCTGGTATCCAGGGCGCTTTGACTTACCTTCAGACCCTAAAGACTTCAATGCACGAACTTATGAACGTCCCAGAGACTGCTCTTGGTCAGGTTCAGCCAATCTCTAACACTTCTGGTGTTGCACTTTCTATCCAGTTCCAGCCTCTTATGAATCGTTGGACTCAAAAGATTGCTCAGTATGGCAAAGGCCTTGAGAAGGTAAACGAGTTAATTCTCCTTAACCTTGCGGTAAAGGAGCCTGAGACTTTTACTTATGACCCTGAAGTAGACGGTCCTATTAAGGAAAACCAGCTACCCCAGCTTGACCCTAATGACCCATTGACTTATATAAGTTACGCTCATTTTCCTCCTCCTCTACCTTTGGACAAACTAGTTTTGCTTAATGAGCTTTCACAGAAGATGTCTATGGGGCTTGAGTCTAAGGAAGGCGCTTTGCGTGCCCTTGGAGAAGAATTCCCTGAAGAGAAGCTTGAAGAAATTCGTAAAGAACTTCAGGATGACGCACTTGCTGAAGGTGCCCTCAACCTTGTTAAAGCACAGGTTACTAAACAACTTATGGATATGACTGGAATGATGGTAGGACCTGATGGTACTGCCACTCCTATGGACCCTATGATGATGGGTGATGGAGACGTTCTAGGTGACGGAGAACTTGGACCACAGCAACCTCAACAGAGTCCTGAGGAGCAGGAAGCTGCTCTACAGAACATGGACCAGGAAGCTGAAATCCGCAATACTTTGGTAACTGAAGCTTATGGAACAAGAATTCCATCAAGACGCGCAGTTGGCAAAGATTAATAATTAATTCTATGTAATTATAGAGTTAAGTAACAAAGTAAAGGATTTTTGTACTTTACTTGTTATGTACTAATACAGATACGGTCATGAGTCACTAATTCGGAAAACGACCCTGAGAATGAAAAGAGATACTATGTCGGAAGACACCCTAGGAGCTGCAGAGATTGTAGCCGAAACCCCAGTAGTTTTAGCTGAGGAGAGCTATTTGCCAAACACCAACGAAGTAGCTGAAGCAATTCAGAAAGCTCGTGCACAGGAAAAGGCAAAGCTATACCCACAACTAGAAAAACTACAGGATGAACTTGCTGGACTTCGTCAGAAGGAAAGTGAGCGCGAAGCTAAAGAAGCTGAACGTAAGGCAGCTCGTGCCAACCGTGAAGCGGAGGCAGCTGCTGAACGAAAGAAGCAAGAAGAGTCTGAGCTTGAAGTTCGTGACCTACTTGCTAAGAAGGAAAAGGAATGGCAGACTCAACTTGATTCTGAGCGTTCGGAACGTGAAAAGGCATTTGCCCTTCTTCAGCGTGAGCGTGAGTTCCAAGACCTTCAACAGTTCCGTTCACAGCGTCTAGAAGCTGAACGAGACAATATCATCCCAGAACTTATTGACCTTATTTCTGGTGATTCCCGCGATGAAATCGAGCAGAGCATCGCTGGTCTTAAAGAACGCTCTGCGAAAATCTTCGACTCTGTTGCGCAAGTTGCACAGCAAAGTCGCAAGGAAATGGTAGGAACTCGAATCACGAGCCCTGCCTCTGGACCCCTCGACAACGATTCGGACTCACGTACGTACTCACCTAATGACATCAATAATATGTCAATGGCAGACTATGCGAAGAATAGAGCCAAGCTACTTGGCTCAGGCACTAACAGTGGACAGGGATTGTTCGGGTAATAACCTAACCTAACGACCGCTTCTGAAAGGAGCAAAAAATGGCAGCTTCTGCTATTACAGGTTCGTCGCAGCTCGCAACTGCACCTACCGCATATTCAGGTTCGAACAGCCAGCTATCGCAGGCTATTCAGACCATTTGGTCGAAGGAAATTCTGTTCCAGGCGATGCCTATTCTTCGCTTTGAGCAGTTTGCAGTTAAGAAGACTGAACTTGGTGTTGCACCAGGTCTTCGTGTTAACTTCCTTCGTTACAAGAACTTCAGCGTGGACCCAACCCCACTAACTGAAGGTGTCCGTATGACCACCAACGCTCTAACCGCAGAGCAGATTGCTATCACCGTTGCAGAGCACGGCTACGCAGTTGCAGTTTCAGAACTGCTACTGAACGCTTCGTTCGACGACATCATGGCATCGGCTTCACGTTTGCTTGGTCGCCACATGGCACAGTACCTAGATATACAGGCACGTAACACACTATCGGCTGCTACTTCAGCAACCTTTGGTTACAACCGCTCAAATCTAACCGCGTCTACCACTTTCAACACTTATGCTGAAGGTGACGTTGGTGCTTCAATTGCTGACCTAGATGGTAACCACAAGTTGACCACTGGTGCAATCAAGGACTCAGCACTTGTGCTTGCGTCTAAGAACATCCCAAGAATTGGTGAGACTTATGTCCAGTTCATCCACCCTAAGCAGTCTCGTGACCTTCGTTCAAACCCAGAGTTTATCGAAGTAACTAAGTACGCTGCTCCTGGTAACTTCATGCTAGGTGAAATCGGTCGTCTATACGACGTCGTATTCATCGAGACCACTCAGGTTAAGAAGCTGGCTGCAAGCCAGTCAGGTTACACTACTTCTGACCTAGTTGGAGAGCCATCTAGCCAGACTTCAGTTCCAGTACTTGCTAACACTGGTCGTGGACTTGGTGGTAACCCAACTAATTCTTCTGAATCAACTGGTTACCTAACTAGCGCGACTGGTAATGCTGCTGACGTATACGAGTCAATCATGATTGGTGACAACGCATTTGGTCACGCAATCTCGCTTCCTGTTGAGCTTCGTGATGGTGGTGTTCTAGACTTTGGTCGTGAGCACGCACTAGCATGGTACTCAATTTGGGGCCTAGGTATCATTACCGACCAGGCTATCAACAAGGTTTACACCAACTAATAGCCGAAACTGTTGAGGGGGGCCCCTACGGGGGCCTCCTAATACAAAAACTAAACACATTAAATAAGGAGAATAAACATCGTGGCAAATAAACCCACTAGTCCACAGGACGCAACTGGACGTGCAGCTGAAGAGGCTGCCAAGCGCAATGCTGCAGCTATAGCAGCTCGAGCAGATGAGATTTCTATTTCTCGTCAAGCAGAGACATATAGCTTAGAGAATGACGTGTTTGACGCAAAAAACCCTGACAAGCCAATCTTGATTGATGAGATTGAAGAAGTTGGAGTTTCAGTTAATAACGACTCAGTAGTAGTTCGAACTATTTCGGACATTGAAGACATGACTTACGGTATGGTTAATGGGGCTCCCCAGAACTACACCTTTAAGGCTGGAGTTCGCTACAAGGTTCCTCGTGACCTTGCGAATTACCTCCAGGGTCTTGGCTATCTCTGGATTGCCTAAACCCGACTAAACTGTCCGCCCTGCTGGTCCCCGCCCTCCTCACCAGCAGGGCGGACTTTTTACGCTGTATTATTCCGCAATATGCGAGAACATAAATATATATAACTCTGGAGGATTGATGGCAACCATAGATAGCCTCGTCGCAAAAGTACGCATTGAACTTGGAGACTTAGGTAAGTCTTTTGTCAGTCAGTTTGTTGCTGATGGTACAACCAATAGATTTAAACTGCACTATGCTCCTTTAGATGGAGAGGGAGTTGTTGTTTATAAACGCTCCATTGCTAACGGAAGTAACGTAAACATCTCCACTACCGCTCACGTTGAAGAATCAACAGGTGTAATGGTTTTAGATGACATCCCAGCTGATGGTGATGAAATCACTGTAAGCGGAAATTATTATCGCTATTTTACTAAACTTGAAATGCAGTCGTTAGTTAACGATGCTTTCCTACAACACACTTATCGCCACACAGACTCTACTGGCCGTCAGCTTACTTTAACTAACCTGCCTGGCATAGAAGAGTACCCAGTAGCCATCTACGCGGTCACTCTAGCCCTTTACACACTTGCTACTGATGCAGCTTTTGATATTGATGTACAGGCTCCAGATGGCGTTACAATCCCTCGTGCAGAGCGTTATCGTCAGCTGCTACAGATGATTCAAACTCGTCAAGACCAGTACAAAGACCTTTGTTCTCAGCTTGGTCTCGGTATGTACAAGATTGACGTATTTACTTTACGTCGAGTGTCTAAAGCAACTGGTCGTTATGTACCTGTCTACAGACCTCAGGAAGTTGATGACCGTTCTTACCCAGACCGTGTTGACCTTCCAGAGCCTACCTATGGAGACTCTCCTGTAGCTTGGCCTACGGATAAGGGAGAGTTAACTGCATACCAGGGACGTTCCTTTAGTACTTCACTAGATACTACAGCAAACTATGCGGGTAAATACTTTATTGCTAACCTTCTAAACCAACGCGGCTCTGTGTTAATCGTTCAGTCACTTAATCTGAGCGTAGCTACTACGGGAACTGATGTTGTAACTAACGCGGTTCGTAACTCAGGAAGCACCACAGTTACTCTTACCACTAGTGCTGCTCACGGTTTAACCACGGGAGATTCAGTTGCACTTACAAATGTAGACAGCACTGTTAACGGCGTTTACACAATTGGTAACGCCACTCCTACTGGAACAACATTTACTGTTACCACTACAGCAACTACTGCTTTGACTCTTGCAAACCTAACTGGTGTGGTAGAAACAAATGTTGCTAAGAATTACACATTTACTATATCTTTGACTAAGGACCAGACGCTAAGACTTGCAGAGCGCACTTACTGGTCAATCTCTACTGTTGATGCAGCTACAAGCGCACAAGAAGAGATTCTAGGTGGAAACTTCTACACTGTTAGAGTAAGCACGGTGGTACTATGACCCAGCCTCCTTTACCAGAAGTAGATATAGGACTCCTTCAGTACGGTGGTCCTTGGGTAGGCCCTGCTACTCCTGCTTATACAGACCCTCAATTTGGTATTCCTAATGACCAAGGACAGCCAGAAGTAGATATTGCTCTGCTTCCTGGAGTTCCTGGTCAACGTGGACCTACTGGTCCTACTGGTCCTACAGGACCACAGGGGGCACAAGGACCACAAGGAACTTCAGGTGGATTTTTTACCTATACTCCTCCAGATGCCAGAACTACATGGAATATTGCTCATAACTTGGGCTTCAATCCCAACGTTACCGTCTCAGATTCTTTTGGTACTGAATACTTTGGGCAAATTTCGTACACTAATAGTAACTCCCTAACTTTAACTTTTTCTCAAGCAGTGTATGGAACTGCTTACCTATCTTAAGGAAAAACAATGGCAAAGTCTTTTTTAACAGACCTCAATCTTAACAATAACGTTCTTCTAAACGCCAAGATTCAAGCTTGGGGAACTACACCAACAGGAATAACTAACCCTACTGGTACAGGAACTGCTGTAGTGGGTCAGATTTCTACTTATCAGGGCTCTCTGTATATTTTCAATAACTCAAATGTTTGGACTCTAGTTGGTGGAGCTATCACTATTGGTAGTACTACTATTGCTTCTGGTGGAACTTCTGGTGTTTCTGGTACCCCATTAGTTGGAGTTTATCTTTCTAGTCCTGTTCTTTCTGGTACAGTAGCTACTGCTTTGGGTAATAGTAAAGTAGTTACTACTGATGTTTCGGGCAATTTAACTTCTGTTACTACTGTTGCAGCTGGTAACCTTCCTACCGCAACAACAAGTGGTTCAGGTATTGTTCAGTTAAATGACACTCCAACCTCTGGAGAAACCACTAAAGCCGCTACTTCTGGAAGCGTTTACTCTGTAAAGAGCACCGCTGACGGTGCATTGCAGCGTTCTGGTGGAACTATGACTGATTTCCTAACTCTAAGCGCAGACCCAACTTCCAACTTACACGCAGTTACCAAGCAATATGTAGACCAGATTTCTACTGGTGTAAACGCTCACGATGCAGTAGTAGGAGCTACTACTGTAGATTTAACCAGTGCTGGATATGGAACAGTCACTTACACATCAGCTGGTCAATCTGGTAAAGGAGATTATTTAACTCCCGCTAATAATGGTGTTTTTGATATTGATGGTGTAGCCTCTCTTAGAGGAAGCGCTTGGACTACAAGTGACCGAGTTCTAGTAAAAAACCAATCTACTGGTGTACAAAATGGTATTTACTATTTTGCAAACTCTGGCGACGTTGGTAGTGTAAGTACAAAATGGAAGTTGACTCGTGCAACAGACTCTGACCAAGCACCTGAACTTGGTGCTGGAGATTTTTGTTATGTACTTTACGGAACAGCTAACGGCAAGTTTACTTACATTCAAACTAATAAGATTACAACTGTAGGAACTGATGCAGTTAACTATACTCCACTTTCTAACGGTAACATTGGTACTACCGTAGCGGTTAACCAAGGTGGTACTGGACAAACAACTAAGGCAGCTGCTCGTGGAGCTAGCGGTCTTTCTGAAACTAATACTACTTTAACAATGAAATATGTTATCGCTGTGCCTACCACATCTACTGGTATTTTGACAATCACAGGGTCATCATCTCCATATACTTATACTGTCTCAATTCCTGCTTCTACTCATGGTGTTAAGCCAGATGGCACAAATGGAACTGCTGATATGTTTGTAGTGATGCGTGATTCAAGCGGTAACCAGGTAGAAACTGATAACACTGTAGGTTCTACTGGAACAGTCACCCTTGTTTGGAATGAAAGCACAGCTACACTAGCATCTGCATATCGAGTAACTATTATTGGATAATCAATGAGCAAAAAAATATTAACTGATTTAGATGCATCTAACCGTACGATAACAGCTGCGGTTTTTTCTGGTAATCTTAATTTTTCAGCAACTAACACTCAGTTATTGGTTCAGAACGGAACAAGTACGCAGTTATTTGCCGCAGGTAGTAACAACTTTGTTTTAACTCAAACGACTACTGGTCCTCAATGGCTGGCTTCTTCTGGAGGTTCTTCAGGCTTTGTTGATTACCAAGCATTAACATTTAACTATAGATAGGAAATAACATGGCATCTACTCCTCAATTTGCTGCAACAGCAAAATCTTGGCAAGCATGGACAGTACCAACTGCTGGTGGTACTACCGCACCTAGCACATTTACTACAGCAGGTCTTCAAGCAGCCTCAGCCCGTAGCGGTAGCACTTCAACCGCAGCAACAGGTGCTGTATCTTTGCTTTCTGCTGGTACTTCTGGAACCCGTGTAGATGAAGTTACATTTACCTCACTTGGAACATCTACTGCTAATATTGGTCGTATTTTTATCTACAATGGAACTAACTATTACCTATACAAAGAAATAGTAATTCCAGCAGTAACCCCTACAGCATCTGTAGCAACAGCCTCAGTAACAACTACATTTAGCAACTTTATTATTCCTAGCGGTTCATCAATTTATGTTTCAGTAGCAACTCTTGATGCGGGCTATTCGGTAGTTGCATTTGGTGGAGACTTTTAAAAATGAATAAAGGTGCCTTACACGGTTATGGATTTAGCCCTACAGATGTAAGCCTTCAGCGTGTCATAACCTCTACAACCAGTTCTATAGGTATTCCAGCAGATGTAAAATTTGTGTACGCTGTTGTAGTTGGCGGCGGTGGAGCAGGTGGCGGTAACTCTGCTACACAAGGTGGCTCTGGTGGTGGCGGAGCAGGGGCCGTAATCCAAGGTTGGACTTTAGCCGTAAACTCCGCTGTAATTGGTACTGGAGGAACTGCTACTTCAGCAGCAAAAGGCGGTACTGGTGGAACAACTACTTACAGTATTTTCACAGCACAAGGTGGTTCTGGAGGTGGCTATCCAGCTTCCACAGCAGGAGTGGCAGGAACAAATGGTGCTGGAGCAGGTGCCCCTGGAGCAAGCACGACTACTGCTGGAGCAGCAACTGCTGGAGCTTTTCTTGGCTACAACTACGGCGGTGGAGGTGGAGTAGCAGCAATTTCTGCTGGAACTCCAGGTAACGGAGAAACAGGAGCATCAGGTGGAGGAGGCGGTCCAGTTACCGCAACCGCATCTGCCGCATTAGTCGGTGGAGCAGGAGGCTCTGGACTTGCTGGAGGTGGCGGAGGTGGAGCATACAACTCTACAAGTTCTACACTTACTGGAGGTGCTGGTGGTAACGGAATTTATCCAGGCGGTGCTGGAAGAGTTGTAACTGGTACAGGTGCTTCTGGAGGTGGGGGCGGCGGAGTTTATGGACCTGGAGTTTCACCAACTACAACTACAGGTGGTGCAGGAGGCATCGGTGGCGGTGGTGGCGGTGGAGTAGGAACTACTTCAACTGCTGGAGGAGCTGGAGGACAAGGTATCGTTCTCCTGTATTGGTAGGTAATTATGAATAAAGGCACATTAAATGGATTTAATAAATCCACAAATGATTTAAAACTCCAGCGTGTAATTTTAAATACAGGATATGTCGACATCCCATCAAACATTAACATCGTCTACGCAGTTGTTGTAGGTGGTGGAGGCGGCGGCGGCGGTATGGCTACTACCAACCTTGTAAGCGGCGGTGGAGGTGGCGGTGGATCAGTTATTCAAGGTTGGACTATTCCATTATCATATGCAGTAATCGGTGCTGGAGGAGCAGGTCAGGCTGCTAGAGGTAGTAGCGGTGGAGCCACAATATACGCAAATTTTTATGCTTCAGGTGGTGGTGGAGGGGCTGGAAGCGGTACTTACACAGGTATTGCTGGTAATGGTTCTGGTTCTGGAGGCTCTTCTAGTGGGGTGGCTACTCAAGGTGCTTCTATTACTGCAACATCGATGGGCATCACTTTAGGCGGTGCTGGCGGAGCGGGGAATGCAGGTAACATAAGTTCTATCTACGAGGGCTATAGTGGAGAGGCTGGCTCAGGTGGTGGCGGTGGAGGTGGAATCTACACTAATGATCAAACAGATATTGTAGGCGGAACTGGAGGATTTGGACTTACTGGCGGGGGTGGTGGTTCTTGTTACTCAACAGGTGTGGCAGCAGTTCAAGGCGGTAACGGTGGAGACGGAATCTACCCTGGAGGTTTAGGACTTCCTTATGTTTACGGAGATTTAATTATGGTTGCTGGGGGTGGAGGTGGAGGTGGAGTTGTCGGACCTGGAGGTTCTCCAAAAGATTTACAAAACCTAAGTTCAACAACTTCATTATCAATTCCATCTACCGCATCGGCTAGAACATTTTATGTAAGCGACACTAAAGGATTTGTAACTAACTGTGCAGTTAAAATTAGCGTAGTTGGTGACCCTTTTAGTTATGTCGCAGGTCGGGCTACGGTAATTACTAATACTTATGTAAGCATTTCATCTTCAAACATGACTGACTTTAGCGGTCTTGGAACCTATAACAACTGGGTTATTGAGTATGATCCTTATGGTGACGGAGGTGTTAGCAAAAACGCTGGCGGTGTCGGAGGAATCGGTGGAGGCGGAGGTGGAGCTGGTAGCGGAACTAGCACTCCGGGGGGAAATGGAGGTCAAGGTGCAGTTCTGCTGTACTGGTAAAAATTATGATTGTTAATAAAAAATTTGGATTTGTTCCTTCTGGATTAACTTTACAAAGAACAATACTTTCTACTGGTTATGTTGATATTCCATCCAACATCACTCAAGTTTTTGCGGTAGTGGTTGGAGGTGGCGGTGGGAGTTCTCTTACCATAAATGGTTCCGCAGGGGGTGGCGGTGGTGGCGTGGCTTTTGGGTATGTAACTGCAAGAAACTACGCAATAGTAGGCGTTGGCGGAGCTCAAGACGAAGCAACATCTGAAGGCTTAAGTGGCGGTAGAAGTTCTTATGGCGGTTTATCTGCTAATGGCGGAGGTGGCGGTGGCGGGCTAATTGCTGGAAAAGCAGTCACTGGTGCTGGAGGTGGAGGCGGTGGAGTAAGTGCTGCTGTTCCATCCCCTCCATCCTCTCCATCCCCACAAGCAGGTGGAGTGTCTACTGCCCTTTTTCTTTACAAAAGTGGTAGTGGTGGTGCAGGAGCATCAGGTAGCGAAGTAACCGCAACATCGGGGGGAAATGGCACTTCTGGCGGTGGAGGAGGTCTTGCTTACAGCAATGCTGCTGGAGACACATCTACAATTACTGGCGGAAACGGTGGAAACGGACTTACTGGAGGCGGTGGCGGAGAGGCTACAAGTGATAGTTCTCTCACTACTCTTCTCGGCGGTGACGGCGGTAACGGAGTTTACCCAGGACAACCAAGAGATGTAATAACTGGTTTTCCTGGTTCTGGAGGAGGAATTTTAGGGTCAGGTGACTCATTTGGAAGAGGCGGTCTTGGTGGGGGCGGTGGAGCAGGAGGCTCCGACGGAGGAGATGGTTGTATATTATTATTTTGGTAAGGAGAAAAAATGCCTAATTATGCAGTAGTAAATCCACAAGGTGGAGTAGTGTCAAACATTGTAGTTGGCAATGATTTAGAGTCGGTCAAAGAAGTAATCAGTGATGTCGTAGAGATTACTGAAGAAACTGGTGTAGCTGGTATTGGCTACACATGGAACCCTGCAACTGGTACTTTTAGTTTTGAAGAGTAGTTAAACAGTAACATTAAAAAATTCTTGATTACGAATTGCTAAATTTGGATTTACCCAAATTTGGTCTTGTATTCCAGAACCCCATTCGTAATAAATATCAACCAATACAAATCCTTGATTTTTCATAAAAACAGTAATTTCAGCGGTAAGAATATGGTTGTCGTGAGTTGGATTAGTTTCAGTCTCAACATGCAATAATTTGACATGCTTCAGTCGATCACCAAATCCTTCAATAACTTGACCACTAAATCCCTCGGTATCAATTTTTACTACATCAATAATTCCATCAATACCGATGTTGCTTAAAAAAGTATCCATACGAGTTACGGGGACAATAACTTTGTCAATAATTCCAATAAAATCTTTTGGGTACATAGTATTTTCTTTACTAGCCATAGAAGAACATCCAGCAAGTTCTTTATTGTCTGAGTTTACTTGATAAAAAGTAGTCTCACCATCAAAATTTGAAATAGCAGTATATTCAACAATCATCCATGGATGTAATTTTTTTGTAAGTTCTACAGCCTTAACGCTTGCATCTACTGCAATAACTGTAATTCCATTTAGTCGGTCAGATAAGTACTTAGCATCATCGCCATCACGAGTCCCAATATCAATAATAATAGGGGCATCAACACCAAAAAATTTACGATAGTTAGTGACTACTGGCTCAAGCGGATCTATCTCCTCTAAATTAATTCCTATTTTACGAAGATTATTTTTAACCGCAATTTTATATTCTCTAACTAAATTTTGCTTTTCCAGTCTTAGTAGTATTTTTATGCTTTCATCTTTTCGACCAATCCACCAAGCACTTATAGCAACTTGAAACTCTAAAGAATAGTCTCCGTGATACCCATCAATATCAATAGGAAGTCGAACCAAAGGATTGTCCAACATCATCAAACCAATTGTTGCGTAGGTATAGCACTCCTGCCAGTTTCCATCTTTTTCATAAAATCTTGACAAAAGAAAATATGCTTCAGGTCTTTTTGGTAAATGGGCAATTGCTTGAAGAATTACATTAGAGACAGTATTTCTCCTATCTTTCTGACCCTCAATGCAGATAGATATTCTAAGCAAAGAAGCATAGGCAATAAGAGGTTCAGTTTCATAGCCGTACTCAGCCGCACGCAAATAAAATCCAACAGCAGATGCCGTCTGACCTAATTTTTCATACTCAACGGCAATATCAAAGTTTTTCTTGGCATCGAGTGGGTCACTAAAAGCCTCAACAACAAGTCTTTCAATAATCTCATTAGAACTCATAAGTCAATGCCTCCGAAATAAGTTCTTCAACAACAAGCTTAGGAGTTCTCAAAATAAAAGCAGCGTTGTCTTGGACACCAAAACTAATCAATAAATCGTCTCCATACTTAGCAGCACCAGCAACAAACTCCACCCTTGCTTCTAAGAATGTAAGCGGTCTAGGAGATAACCCAATTAGGTTGAACTGCTCATCCCAAATAACTAATCGATGTCTGTAGATACCATCTTTTTGATCAAGATAGTTTTTGAACAAATCAACTTCGTGAGTGATTGCAATGTACACATTTCCCCACCGAACAACTTGAGAACTACCACGTTGGTCTTTAAGTGGAGTAAGTCCTTGATTCAACATAACCTGCTCACATCTTGCTGGCAGCTCTGGATAAGTTCTAACAACTTCAGTCGGAGATGTCCACTTCACAAAATGAAACGGTTTGTCAAGAATCGGCATCCAGTTCTTTTCGCAGTAAGAATTGTTTGCTCCAGGAGCAGGAATGCGAATACGAGATATTTCTTTTACTTCCCAAGTCTCCTCATTGATAGTAATCTCGCTAAGTTCCATACGACCCTCACCATGAGTTGTCGTATCTCTTCTAACTCCAATGATGTAGTATTTACCATCCCACTCAACGAGGCGACAATCTTCTTCACCAGTAAACTCCCATAAAGGTTGCACATCTAGTTCTGAAGTGTCAACCAGTCCGTGCCCAACCATAGACAAGTTTTCATCTAGCTTACAAATGTAGTTAGTTGTGCGAAGCGCTTGATCTTGCTCAGGGTGTAGGTAGGACATCGGCCCCCACCTGCTGTTGAACCGTTGATTGTTTTCCGAATGATAAAGAGTGTAATTTACATGACGTAAATTTACAAAAATCTCATCTTTTGAATTAACAAAAACAGATGGATTCATAAGTCCAGTACCTGAAGTTAGTTCATCTGATATAATAATAATAGGAGCAATCCTGCCCCCCTGAAAAATCGATCTTTGAACCAAATTATTTGAAGTCATTTATACCTACTCTTTAATGTGTTCAGTATATCAAAGTATCATATTTATCCACTAAAATATGATTTAAATAGTAAAAATCAGATAAAATTAAGTACGATAGAATTATTTAGCAAGTAAAATAAATACAAACTACAAACTAAGGAAGACAAATGGCTGAACAAGACCAAATTGAACTAATCGGAAATGTACTAAACATTACCCGTGAACAACTAACTCGCTCTATGAATCTAAACGCAGAACTTGAAGCCCTTCTTGGTGCCGAAAGATCTAAAGTTGCAGAACTAGAAAAGCAGCTAGCTGAACTCACTGGAAAAGAATCTAAAGATAAAAAGTAACCCATGAGCACTTTTGAAGTTAAAGATGGAGCTAGAACGCTTCAATTTAACGGCAAGCTGCTTGGAAAATCTAGCTCTTACAAACGTGGATCCAATCGATGGATAGAGTTTGCACTCTATAAAACCGAGAGCGGATCTTACGTTTTGTCTAGAGTAGGTATCTCCTTAATCTTTCACGGTGCAGCATGTCCGTTAGTTAAAAGATATGATCTACATGAAATAGACTACAATCTTTTAACTAAATCATCTACTCCGTGTGAACAATGTAGACCAACTCAAGAAGCTGAATTAGTTTTTCCAGAAAAAGATCGTTTTTGGGCTCAAGTTAGTGCTGAAGCTAGTGCTATCCTAGATGCATTGTACAAATACGACGAGAATGGATCGAAGTACCTAACTTATGTTGCTCAGAATCTTCTTGAAAATGCTGGTAAAAACGACACAGGGATTGAAAAAATCTATAAATTTGAAATTATTCCATAAATCTACTAGTATGTCTGATATGGATAATAATCAGACTGAAGTTTTTTCAATACCCCACATGGACATGGTTGCTATAGAGCTCCACGAGATGTATCAATCTTTACAACGTGGAGGGTTTACTGAAAAAGAAGCAACTCATATAGTTGGAATGACTGTAGCTTTTGGAGCTATGCTTCCAAATAAAGATATGCGTGATTCCCCGGAAACTCCTCCAATGGATTTTGATGATCCAGATGATGGATTAGATCTAATTTAAAAATAAATACAAGGACGAAAATGACAAATGGATTAAATGATGTACAACTTCATCTAGTCGATAGCGTAGAATCTGCCGGTAAGTTTATTACTTGGCTAGGAGAACGTCGACCACACGATGCAATTGCTATTGATACTGAAACAGGCGAACGCGAAGGACGCCCACGATCAGATGCACTATCACCATGGCATGGAGATTTAAGATTAGTTCAAGTCGGCGATGGTATGACTGGATGGGCTATCCCATGGAATGAATGGGGTGGCGTGTTCTACGAAGCAATGGATAGATTTGACGGTCAAATAGTTTGCCACAATATTGCCTTTGAAGCTAAATGGTTTGAGATCAGATCTCGTTGGAGTATGCCTTGGCATAGATCACACGACACAATGATTATGGCTCAACTTATTGATCCACTAGGTTCAGGTGCCTTAAAAAAACTTACGTCTCAGTATGTAGATTCAAAAGCTGCTGCACTGCAATCACATTTAGATGAAGAACTTCATAAGAATGGCTGGACCTGGGGAACAGTGCCAACTAACTTTCAACCCTACTGGTCTTATGGTGCCCTTGACACGGTGCTCACTATGCGTCTCTTTGAAAAATTTTGGGAGAAGTGCGGTCCTGGACAACCTTACTCACAGGCATACGAGCTTGAAATGGCTGCACGTAAGATCGTAACCCGCATGGAACTCAATGGTGCTCGTATTGACCTTGACTACTCACGTAGGAAATATGATGAATTAACTGCTTACTCCGAGTCTGTAAAAGACTGGGCTAAGGGTATGTATGGTGGAACTTCAATTGCAAGTAACGTGCAGCTAGTAAGACTTCTTGAGACCCTAGGTGCAGAGATCACAGATTTTACTCCCTCCGGGCAGAAGTCTGCATCAGCAGATCAGCTTAAGAAACTAATTATTGACGGCAATCCTCAGGTTAGAGAGCTATCAGAGATCGTTCTTAAACAAAGGAAAGCTGACAAACTTGCTAGTACTTATTTTCTAAACTTTATTAATGACAACGTGAATGGTTTTGTACACCCGTCTGTAAAAACAATGGGTGCCCGTACTGGACGTATGTCAATCACAGCTCCGGCTCTTCAAACCTTGCCTAAGGGAGATGACACCGTACGTCGTGCATTTTTGCCTAAAGATGATGACCATGTAATTATTACTTCGGATCTCGATCAGGTTGAATTCCGTATGTTTGCATCTCTATCTAAAGACCCAAACTTAATCAATCTATTTAATCTTGCTGATGCAACTGGCTCTGACCCGTTCACCGAAATCGGCCGTGAGATCTACCAAGACCCATCAATGGTTAAGTCAGATAAGCGTCGTAACCTGATTAAGGGTGTAGTTTATGGTCGTCTCTACGGTGCAGGTGTAGCTAAACAAGCTCTTACCGCTGGTGTTCCAGAAGAGCAGATGCGTTCTGTATCAAATGCTTTTGATGATAGATTCCCCGGAATGATTTCGTTTCAAAAAGAAATTGAAGACATCGGTATGCGTAGACTTCGTGAAGAGGGTCAGGGATATGTTCACACATGGACTGGACGTCGCTTGCCTTGCGATGAAGACCGTGTATATACTTTGGTTAACTATCTGATCCAAGGTGGAGCAGCTGAAGTTTTCAAAGCTAATTTGATTAAACTTGACAAAGCTGACTTAACCGACTATCTTATTGTTCCAGTACATGACGAAATCGTTCTCAATGCACCACGTGGTGAAGCTGAAGAAATTAAACAGCTAGTTCGTGAATGCATGACAACCCGAGACGGCTGGGCAGTCCCCCTAACTGCTGATGTAGATGGTCCACTAAACAACTGGGGAGAAAAATACAAATAATGACAAGAGTAATACTTTCAGTAGATCCAGGTAAAGCTAGCGGTATTGCTTTATTTGAAGTTAAACCTGATTCCGAGCCAGAACTACTTTGGTCTGGAGAGTACCAACAACATGAATATGCATTTCCTATCCGCAAAGCTTTTAACTATGCACAATCTAGAGAAACTAGGTTAGAAGTGGTATGTGAAAGATTTACAATCAATGCTCAGACTGTGAAAAACTCTCAGGCTCCATATTCTTTGGAACAAATTGGAATTTTAAAGCAGGTTATGTTAGACTTTGGCCGTGACCCAGAGGATATCTATTTCCAATCCCCAGCCGACGCTAAAGCTATGTTTAACAACGAAAAGATCAGAATCTTGGACTTTTGGCATCGAGGCGGGGAGGGACACGCCCTAGACGCAATACGACACGGATTGCTAAGATTAGCAAAAAGTGGCTGGATTCCAAGAAAATTACTAAAATAATCAGAGATACTATTGACTTTTTTAAATAAAGTTTTAAAATATCTGATAGTATCTATTTACATAACGACAGAAAGAAAGCTTAATGCCTGTAACAGTTGAGTTAAATGAGACAGGATCTCATATCAACATCTTCGCCGATTGGCGATTTAAAGAACTTTGCAAGAGTGTGCCAGGGTCTAGTTATGATGCAAAGACATCGACTTGGCGTGTCCAGGCTTCCTGGGCTACATGCCTAGCACTTCGCTCTACCTTTAAAAATGATCTAGTTATTGGAGAACGTTTACAAGCATGGGCCATTGAAGAACGTGCAAATAGAATTGACCCATCTAATGCTCTACGCGATTTAGAAGAACTTCCAGATGGTGAAGGGGACTTAGATCTATTTCCTCACCAGAGAGCTGGAGTTAAGTTTTTAACTACTGCACGTCGTGCACTTCTTGCTGACGAGCCAGGTCTAGGTAAAACCGCTCAAGCTATTCGTGCCTTAAAAACTATGCAGGATCAAGGCCAGGATGTTTTTCCAGCTTTGATTGTTTGCCCAAATACTCTTAAAAAGAACTGGCAACGAGAATTTACTAAGTGGTGGCCTGAGGGTGGACCAGTTATACAAGTTATCAAAGGATCTGCGGCACAGCGTCGCAAGCAGTTTGAAGAGCCAGCAGATGTCTACATCATTAACTGGGAATCTTTACGTTCTCACTCACGCTTAGCTCCTTACGGATCTGTAGCACTTGCCCGTTGTGTGGCTTGCGGCGGACACGATGATCGTGTATCTGAAAACCGTTGCGAAGTGCACAAGCGTGATCTAAACTTGATTGACTTCAAAGCAGTCATTGCCGATGAAATGCACCGCTCAAAGGAGCCTAAATCCAAGCAGACCCGTGCTTTATGGGCAGCTACCGGAGATGCTGACATTCGTTTCGCACTTACTGGTACACCAATTGCCAATAACGTTCTCGACATGTGGGCAATCCTGCACTGGATTTCCCCAGAAGAGTGGCCTAGCAAAACCAAGTGGATTGATCGCATGGTAGACACTATGATCAATGCTTTTGGTGGAATGATGGTTCTTGGAGTAAAGCCTCATATGGCTGACGAGTTCCATGCAACCATCAACCCTCGTATGCGTCGTATGCTTAAGGCTCGTGTACTTCCTTGGCTACCAGAGATGATGTTTGAACGTCGTGACGTCGAGATGTCAGCTAAGCAAAAGAAAGCTTACGAGCAAATGCGTGACAACATGATTGCTGAAGTAGAAAACGGTGATGCAGTAGTTGCACCTAGCGTATTAACCCAAGCAATAAGACTTTCTCAGTTTGCTAGTTCTTTTGCAGAAGTTGTTATAGATGAAGCTACCGGAGAACCTAAGACAATTTTGGCAGAGCCATCCTGTAAAGTAGATGCTGTTATGGATGACATTAAAGAGGGCGACTTTGGAGATGACTCAGTGGCAGTCTGCGCTGTGTCCCGCCAATTGATTGATCTTCTTAGTGCAAAAATGACTAAAGAAGGAATTGCACACGGTCTAATTACTGGTGCTCAAAATGAAGATGAACGTCAAAAAGCTATTGATGATTTTCAAGCTGGACGTATTAAATGGATCTTGTTTACAGCTCAAGCCGGCGGTGTTGGTGTCACCTTGACAGCAGCTCGCAGACTTGTTATGCTACAAAGACCA
>Ga0304728_1000135_pt1 | contig 59069 bp, 48 predicted proteins | sample C_130625_MF_Meta_FD_190476 | JGI IMG/M metagenome (GOLD analysis project Ga0304728, IMG submission 190476) | Freshwater microbial communities from Lake Croche, Canada to study carbon cycling - C_130625_MF_MetaG (v2) (version 2) | ecosystem: Environmental > Aquatic > Freshwater > Lake | place... | reverse complement strand
AAAGTATTACTATCACAATATACACTATTTTTATAAGAACTAATACTATTAGTAGATAATTTTAAATTTTCAATATCAAATAATTTATTAATATTTACAGTGGTTCCAGTTATAGCAGTTGAATTACTATTTGATGTAATTTGTATATTAGCAGATGTAATAAATGCATTAAAATTATTAATATCTGAACTATTCGTAACTTTAAACTGATAATAATATAATCTATATATAACAGCAAATAACTTACTAGCAACTAGCATATCATATATAAAATTATTCATATTATTATCTCCTCCTACAAGTGAAAGAGGTGGAGTAGATGGAGTAGGTGATAAACTAATATCATCATTATAGCATAATTTTGCAAATGTTTGACCAATACCATTAAAATATTTTACTCTATCTATATTACTAGCAATACTATTTGCATCTGTATTATTAAATAAAGAAAATGATTCTGACAGTAATTTATTAATTATAGATGTATCATCATAATAAGTTGTAGTTTTACCACTTAAAATATTAATACGAGTATCACTATCTGTAAATTTTTCTGTTATAACTGGTTGTAAGTAAATGAGAACACAACCATTATTACCATCATTATCAATATTTAATTTAGAAAATTGACAACATTCAGCACCATTACCTCCACAACCATATCCTAATTTCCGATCTTCTTTTGTCCCTGCACCATTACCACCGGCACCAAAAATAATATTATCATTAAACCAATCAATTATTTTTCCTTTTCCTCCGAAATTATTATTTCCGGCAGATATAATTCCACCACCACCACCGCAATAAGTGCCAACAGCTCCATCATTACCATTAAAAGAATGGTCTATAATAGATTTACCATTTTTTTTATCAATTCCACTTCCACCACCACAACCACCATCTAAATTTGAATTTCTATTATAATAACCACAACCACCATTTCCACCGCCTTTAGATTTAATTATAAATGATTTTTCATCTTCAGTTCTATAAATAATATTAGTATCAGTTGCCGGAGTATAATTATAAACTTCTCCATTTTTATTAAAATTGAATAAATCGCAATCTTCAAATTTAATATTAAAATCGGTATTTGCTGTATCAAAATTATATGCAATTATTTTAATATTAAAATATTTATTTGTGTCTAATTGTAAAACTTTAACATCATTAATATTAATACCATCAAGAATAGTAGAAGAATTAGTAAAAAGCGTTTTATCAACCCATATCATAACTTTAATTTTAGAATTGACAGTAATTCGAATAAAATTATTATTAGGTTTAATATATCCATCCCAAATATAAGTTGTATTATTATTAAAAATAGTTGTAGGAATAGTTATATTTTCTGTAATAAATGATTGAATAATATTATTACTATTATTAGATGTTATACCTAAAGATGAATAATCATCACCTGAAAAACTAATTTTATCTAATTTTGGCGTTGTATTATTAAAAACCTTAAGACTTAATCCTTTTTGAAATAAATTATTAATATTATCAATATCGCATTTTCCACCAGTTCCTATTTCAAATGAGTAAGATGTATTTTTTTTGAAAATAAAATTATCATTCATATATGCGGATCCTGCACCACCACCTCCACCGAAATAATATCCACCGGCACCACCTCCGCCAATCATAAAGACAGAACATTTTAAATCTTGTGCTGGTGTAAAATAATATTTTTGTTTATTGTCATTATACAATAAACAAAAATAATTATTATTTTTAGATTTATCCCATTTCATTATTGTCCCATCCTCTTTGCGGATTATATGATTTTCCATATCTATCTAATTTATATTTAGATTAGATTATTTATTTTTTATTTGTTCCATTAAAATTTTCAATTCAGTCGGATTATTTTTTAATCTCTTCCATTCTTCTGTTGTTTGTTGAAATAGAACTTTATTTGGTGTTTTATTGGTATCTTCTTTTTTTAGTTTGTCTAAATGATATTTAATAAAGATATTATAATCTGTTTTCTTTTTTTCAATAGTTGTTTCTGGTATAACTGCTGCCATAATTTCTTCTCTTGGTTCTTCAATAATTTCTTCTTTTTCAACTGCTTCAGAACCATTATTATCATCTTCATCATTCTTATCTTCATTGCCATTACTATTATCATTACCATTATCACTACCATTAGCAATAGTAATAAGTGGTTCTTCGTGTGTGATTTTAGTCATAACATTTTTTCGAACCCATACTTTCCTATTATTTTTGATTTGAACAGTCCATATTTTTCCATCATAACCTTCTTTATCGAAGTTTAATTCAAATCCTTCGGCTGATAATCCAAATCTTTTAGGAGATTGTTCTTTGCCTGTATAAGTTTCGGTTGAAACATTATTGCAAGGTTGTTTATTGTTTTTAATCATTATAATGATAATCATCAAGAAGAATATCATTTTTTTATCAAAAATAAATTTTTATAAAAATTATAGATAAATATCAAAAAAATGAAAAATTATATTTATAAATAAAATAACATCTAATGCCTTCATTCTTAGGCGAAATCGATAGAAAGTTTAAATTTCTAATGACAAAAAAAACAATAACATTAAATGATTTATTAGATTTAAAATCATTTATCTATAATGAATATGAAAAAGATATGATTGTAGATATCAAAGATTTAAATAATATGCAAAAGAAATTATTATTGGATTTATATGATGTTTAAGTTTTTTTGTTATTCATCATCATAATAATCACCGCCTCCAAAATCATCATCCGCACCACCTTCAAATTCATCTTCAATGTCTCCTCCTGCAAATTCTTCTTCCTCTTCTTCTTCCTCTTCATCATCATCGTCGTCTTCATCACCTTTTGTTTTATTTTTTACAGAAATAATATCAGCGTCTTCTTCTTCATCTTTTTCACTTTCAACATAAATTTCATCAATATCATCACCAACTTCATTTGAAATTACATTTCCATCTTCATCAATATTATCACTGACAATTGAATTTTTAATAAATTCTTTTTTATTTTTGATGGCTCTACCAATAATAGAAATATGTTTATCAAATAGCTGATATTTTTTCCCACAAACTTCAATACTAATTTCATCATTGATATTAATAGTTTCAATATTTACTTCAGATTGAATACCTGCTGAAATTTTAGGAATAATAATTTCAAGAATTGGAATATTATCATAATAGCCTTCCGCTAAAATACCTAATGAATTTTTGGCTTTAACCTTGCATTTAATAATAGAACCTTGTGCTGGATTACAAATTTCAGCAATACAAATGACATCAAAATAGATATTAGCATTAAAATGTTCTTTTTTAAATTGTCCGACTGATCGTTTCATAATTTTGATAGTATTTTTCTTAATATATCCATATTTTGAACAAATACTTTCATAATTTGTTTTTAATTTTGAAAGAATAGTATTTTCAAAATCTCTGTTCATTTCATTGGGTGTCAAAATAATTGTCGTTCTAAATTTAATAGGAATAAATAATTCAGTTGTCATTTGTTTAATTTATATTTATATAAATATTTCAATTTTTATTTAAATAAAAAATTGATTTATTTATTTATATAAATTAGATAAAAAATGGAAATTTCGCAGGATGAACAAATATTCATCTCAATTAAGACTATAGAACAATCATTAAAGGATGATAATATTTTTATTGTCAAATTGATCAATGATAATGGGCTATGGTCTGAGACTGAATTTAATAATTTTATTAGTTCATTTCGATCAAATTATGCTGAAATAGACAAGGAGCAATATTTAGAAATCATTGGAACAAATAATTTAACATTAGAAATTTCAAGTTTAAAAAACATCTTAAATTATTGCAACACTAATAATTATAAGTCTGGTAATTATAAATGGTATAAATCAACTCAAATAGTAGAAGAAACCATTAATAATTTATTGGATGTTAATATTATTATGCAAGTAATCAAAAATGAAGACGCCGAAGAAAATGATAAATGGGAAACTGATATGAAAAGATTTCGATCAATTAAAGAATATAATTATGAAATTGAGGATGGTGTTATAGTAATTGGAAGAATGATTAAAGATAGTATTCAATCATATCAAACGATAAAGAAATCTAAAATAAATAGTAGCAATACTCAGACTAGTTATGAATTTGAAATAAGGTCATCAAATACCAAAAATGTTTTAATAAACATCTTAAAATTGATGCAATCTATTTTCTTATCAAAAGTTATTTTAACAAAGAAACAACAAGAAAATATTTTATATGAATATCAAGACTTAGTAAATATTACTCCATTTGGAAATCATCAAAAATCATCTGATAAATCCGTATATTTATTAACACCAAAGCCAGTTGCATTAAAATTAAATAATCTTGAAAATCCGAATAATTATGGAGTTGTTAGTATTTTAAGAGGTTATACTGTAACTGAAAAAGCTGATGGAGAACGATTATTATTATATATCAATGGTAAAGGCGATGTATATACTATTGATAGTTCAAAAAGAGTAGAAGGGACAGGATTAAAGGCAAAGAAAGAAGCATTCAATTCATTATTAGATGGTGAATATATCCATTGTAATAAGAGAATAGACGGTGTCAAGAAAAATTTATTTGCTGCATTTGATATCTATTTCTTGAATGGTGAAAAATTAACATCATTGCCATTGATAGAAGAAAAGAAGAAAAGCCGATATAATGAGTTATTAAAAATGTCAAAACTATTAACAAGTAATAGTAATATGGATTTTATAGTTAAGAAACATTATTATGGACCAAATATTTATAATGAAAATAAGAAGATTTTAGACAATGCTAAATCATTTCCATATGATATTGATGGTTTGATATTTACACCTGCAAAATTAGCGGTCTATTCCTTTTATCCAAATATGCCAGTTGAATTAAAGACTGATATGACTTGGAATAATGTTTTTAAATGGAAACCACCTGAGCAAAACACCATCGACTTCTTAATTAAATATATAGCTGATGTAAGAAAAGATGGAATTGAATGCCGTAAATTTGGATTATATGTATCAGATAAGAGCATTTTAAATGAATATAATATTAAAAATGTTCTAAGTTTAAGATATGGTTATAATAACATTGATAAATTAAATGAATATTTAGAGGAAACAGAGAAAGATGTTTTCAAATTATTTGTTCCAAATAAATATTATATAACTGATGCTGAATTTGCATATCTTCCATTAAATGATAAAAAAGAGGTAAGAGCCGAAAATAATGATAAGATTGAAAATAATACTATTGTTGAATGTCGTTTTGATTTAATTGAAAAGGTTTGGAAACCAATTAGAGTAAGAACAGACAAAACCAGAATTTATAATAAAGGTATTTATGATAAAACTGCAAATTCAGTAGTAGTTGCATTAGATACCTGGGATACTATTCATAATATGATTTCTGTTTCTATGATTGTCGGAAATGAGATTATAGATGAAACAGAAGAAATAGAAGATAATGTTTTAGAAACGGATGATATCTATTATGAAAGAAATGTTCCATTTAACAAAATTTCGAATAGTATGTTGTTATTTCATATGCTTATCAAAAGTCATTTATATAATAAGCCACCGTTAGCGGGTGCTAAATATCAAACTAGAGGGGCATTATTAGAAATGGCTTGTGGTCAAGCAGGAGATTTAAATAATTGGAAATATTCAAAATATCAATTTGTATTGGGATTAGATTTAGTGAAGAATAATATTTATTCTTCAAAAGGGTCTTATTCTAAATTGATAAGAGAACATCGAAAACAACTTTCTTATAATAAGAAACAAGGAAAGAATTATTCATTGTTGGATATGGCATTTGCAGTAGGAGATTGCACACTTGATATTAAAACAGGAGAAGCTGCAATTGATACAGAAAGTAGAGATTTATTAAAATTGATAATGAACCCTGTTTCAAAACAGAAGAATTTAAATGTATATGAGAGAGTATTGGCAGGAAAGGGGAAAGATAAGTTTAATGTTATTTCGTGTATGTTTGCAATTCATTATTTCTTTGAGAGTGAAATGAAATTAGAACAGTTTCTTAAAAATGTGAGTGATAATCTTCAACAGAATGGATTATTCTTTGCGACTTTTATGGATGGTGTAAGTGTAGAAAATGAACTTGCAAAGAGTAAAAATGGAATAATTGAAGGAAGAAAGAATTTTGATGAATATAGTGTTCCAGTTTGGGCAATTATCAAACAATATAATAAAGAAACTTATTATAATAAGAAAATTGATGTATTTATTGAAAATACACAAAAATTAATTAGTGAATTCTTAGTTAATTTCGATTTCTTAGTTGAAAAGGCTAAAGAATTCAATTTGATATTAGAAGACACCGAATTATTTTCGGAGAGTTATGAAAAAATAAAAAAAGATTTCGAAAAACCGGAATTGATAAAAACTAAATATAATTTATATGAAAATTGGAGAATTGAAGATCACAAGAAATCTTTAATAGAATTTGAAACAAATGAAATTTCTAAGAAATTCAGCTTTTTAAATAGATGGGTTGTTTTCAAGAAGATTTGAAACAGTAGCAAAATTTAAAATGATTTCAGGTGTTAGATTATATAAATTATGTGTGGCAAAATGAGAGAACAATTTTTGAATATTTTTAATATTATTGGAATGGCACAAATAATTAAAAACATTATTTTCATTAATTATTTTTTTCTTATAAATCGTTGTTTGTTGATGTCTTAGTTGAGCTAAATGAAATCTGATAAGAGGGTTTAATGTTCTATCCATATCTAAATCAACTTTAAAACGATTATATTTTGGATAATATTTTGTTGTAGAAATATATAAATTATAAATAATATTTTTAACAATATTAAAATTTGTATTAATGATATCATAAATATTTGATGGAATGTCAGCATGATTATCTGCATAAAAATCATTCACAAATTCATTAATATTATAATTCTCTTTTTGGAGCATATAGACATAAAAAAGATTATACCATTTATTGAAATTATATGCATTTACCTCTTCTTTATGAAGAATGGCATCATTACTAATCTTATAAATTTTGTCTTGTTTCTTAACAATAAATCCAAAATTATTATTTCCTGCAAATTGGATGGCTTCATTGATAGTAAGAAATTTATATGGATATCTAATATTCAAATAAGCTAGTGGATGATTATCAATATTCTCTTCTTTTAGAGTAATACGATTTCTGGTATTAATATGAAAAATATATTTATAATCTTCACCCATTATTTCAGTATAATCAATTACATGTTTATTTTCATGATGAATAATGACAAAATCATATGAATAAATAGGACTTAAATTTGATGTAAAAAGATTTCTCAAAATTGATGAAATATTAGGATCATTGATATCAACTTGATTTTTATAAATAGTGTATAAGATTTCATCAAACATATAACCATGAGTTTTATCTTTATTAGAAAACTTTGATGAATTGATATCAGGACAACTTGAACTGCCAAAATGCCAATTTTCATTATGATAATAGACAGTAATACAAGTTCCATCTAAAGCAGTATAACAATTATCTCCGTTTTCCATAATTGAATTCATATAATTTGAAATACTTGAACGAATTGGAATACTATTACTAATAGATATAACAACATTATTCCCAATACTTTTAGAAAAGTCAAGAACAATACTTCGACATTTATCATATAAATCTTGAAATTCACTCACATCATTTCTTTTATAAGAATTATGAAGAAGACATAGATTATTATTATTCTTAAATTTCTTTACTTTAATAACAGGCCAAAAATGATTATTCTTAAGAATTTGAATTAGAGTGTTTGGATAATTTGTATCACTGCATTTATCAAAAACTTCTTGAATAAGCATTTCGAGACTGTCGATCTTTTTTTCCATAATAAAAATAATTTATTATATATATAAATTCAAATTTTTAAATCGTTTTCAGTGAGATGGAACCATCTCTTTCAATGTTGAATACATTATCTGACCAATATAAACTCCAGCAATTGTTCTAATCATTCCATAGCCAATTGCAAATTGTTTAATTGCAAAGGTTAATTTATGATTAGTTTTTTTGATATCTTTAAAAAGATTTTTGCAAATATTAAGATAGCTGTCATTATTGTAATACTTCATATTCCTAATATAATGAAAAGGTGATGAAATAACACTTGCAGCACATAAAATGCAACAATTATGAAAGAGATATTCATTGTCTTTTTTGTATTTCAGATAAATAACATTAAAGATGAAATCTCTGATAATGAGACTTTCAATTCCAATCTTACCAAATTTCAACCCATATTTCTTATAACAGCTAAGAAGCGAATTATAAGAATTCTTATTTTTAATATAGGAGTTAAATTTCACAACATTGAAGGGGTTTGATATTAGTGATGTTGTTAAACTTACAGCAAATGATGATTGATAAATGTCCATTTCTTTCGTATAGTCCAGAAGATAGAAATAAATGCCTCCTGTAATTATACGAGTATATATACCATTTGATGCTCCTACAAAAGGATTTTTCCAATTTTCCATTATAAAAAGTTTTCGATTATTGACAACACTATTATAAATAGCCTTGTCAATCGGATTGAAAATGAAAGCCTGGGAAATACCAACGACAATACTGATAAAGAACTCAATCATATTTATAAGATTTCAAATAAAACAAAAAATGATTTTTTTATATGAATATTAAAAAATCATTTAAATTTTATAGTTAAAATCCAATACAATTCATTATTCAGATATTCAGAAGTTATGATATAACTATTTTTATTATAAATTAAAATAGTCTTTGCAATATTATCATAAAATTTTATAATATCATATGATTTAAAATATTGATGCAATACATCAGCAATATAATCACTTGTTTCAAATTTGTCAGTATTATCATAACTAATCATATCTGTTTTAGACTGTTTAATGAAATATTTGATAATATTAGTTTCTTGATCATAATTTTTTTCAAATATTTCTTTATCTGATTTCATAATAATTTCACAAAGTTTATCCATATTATTATAATTATTAGTAAAAATAATATCAAGTATCATTTTTTAATCCTTAATAATAAATAGAAATATGCAAATATTTGTCAAAACTTTAACAGGAAAGACAATAACATTAGAAGTTGAGAGCAGTGATACAATTTCAACAATAAAAACAAAAATTCAAGATAAGGAAGGAATACCACCAGATCAGCAGAGACTAATATTTGCAGGAAAACAATTAGAAGACGATCGAATATTAGCTGATTATAACATACAAAAAGAGGCTACATTGCATTTAGTATTAAGATTGAGAGGAGGGAATATAAATATAAATTATTTGATACCTATAATTTATGCATTTATAATTGCATTTATATGGGGATTAACACCAATTATTTATAAACATTATTTAAAAGATTTTCAATATCAAACAATAATTTTTATATATGGGATTGTATTTTTTATATCAAGTTTAATATTTTATTTATTCAATTATAATTTAATAAATTCAAATATTCAAATAAATAAAAATAAATTAATTTATATTTTTTTACTTGGATTTGTATCATTATTTATTCCAACAATTTTATATTATAATGTTGTTGTAAGTAATGGTATAAATATAAATACTGTAATAGCAATAACATCTATATATACAATAATAACATTTATATTTTCATATTATTTATTGAAAAATAAATTTAAAATTAATAGTATTATTGGAATATTATTAATTTTTATTGGCATTGTGTGCTGTTTATATAGAAATTAATATAAATATTAATTTTAAATAAACATGATGAATAAAATTGCAGTAATATATGCATATTATGAAAAGGATAATGATTACATTTTAAATTTAAAATATTTCTTAAAAACCGGTATTTATAATGAATGTGATTATTATTTTATTATTAGTGGTGAATGTTCAATTGATTTTCCTGAAAGAGATAATATTAAAGTTATAAAAAAAGAGAATGAAGGTTATGATTTTGGAAATTTTAATTATATATTATTTGAAACTACTATTATGAATAATGATTATAATTATTTTATATTTATGAATAGTTCTCAAAGAGGTCCATTTATTCCTAATTATATTAAAATTAAATGGTATGAGCCATTTATAAATATGATTAAAGATGATGTTAAATTAGTTGGTGTATCTATAAATATATTTTCAAATTATATGTTTGAACAGGGGAAAATACTTCAAGAAAAAACAAATTATAAATTACCTTTTCCACATGTTCAATCATATTTTTTTGCGATGAATAAAGAATGTTTAGAATTCTTAATAGAAAAAGAAATATTTGAAAAGAAATATGATTATGATAATTTTAATAAATTGATTGCTTGTAAAGAAATATTGATGTCAAAAATAGTATTAGAAAATAATTGGAATATATCATGTATTATTCCAGGATATCAAGGATTAGATTATAGAAAAATAAAACAAGATGTTAATAAAACATCTAATAATAATGATCCTCTTTATAAAAAATGTTGTTTTGGAAGAACTATTCATCCATATGAAGCAATATTTATAAAAACAAATAGAGAAGTTTCAGTTGATGAAATCAATAGTTTAACAAAATATTATTATAATTCAATTATTTAACAATAGTTTTTAATTCATCTTCGAATATAAATGAATTTTCAGAATTAATAATATTAGACATTTTAGGAATATAATCAAATATATATGTTAGTCCATCCATTTTATTTTCATAATCATTATTTTCTTTTTTGGTTTCTGTTTTTTCGTCTTCAACTCCTAATTCTTTTTTCACTTGCAAAAATAGATTAATTGCAACATCTCCAATTTTATCTATAATCAAATTTTCACTACAATTCCAAGAACTATATAATGATTTTTTATAATTATAGATAATGGCAACAGCACATGCATGAACTAGAGAAATTCGTTGATTTCTGATTGTTTTATTATTAGAAGGATTATTAAGACAATATAATTTATAATAATTCATAATAAAATAATCATGATTAAATAATGAATTAATGAAACCCCAAAGAAAAAAGATAGGGTCGTGTTCATTTAAATTAAATTTAGTTTGAATAACATATTTTTTACGAATAATATAATCAAAAGCATCTCTGAGTAAAATAGAAATATTATAAATATCATCTGGATTATTGATGGTTTCAACAATTTTAAATAAATTAACAAAAGAAGTTATTATTTTTAGGACTAGATCATGCATATCACTATCAACTGGTGGCATAACCGAATTAAATTTTACAAGTCCAGCAGGATTTAATTTTATTTCATTGCTAAAGATATGAATAATTTTTTGTCTTAATTGTGGTATAGGTAATGTTCCTGATTTAGTTGTTGGATTTTTTAAATAAATATCACATAAAATACACATCTTTGAAATTAATCTTAAATAATCGATGACATTAATCGTATTATTATTTATAATAGAAATCGTAGATGAAACGACATCATTAAATTTTGCAATATTATAAATAGTAATGAAAGAACTTATATAATTGCAAGTATAAATTAGCGTATCTTCTAATATTTCTATTTTAGAATTTTCGACTAAAAAAATACAAGTATTATATAGACTTTTTTCAATATTACCATTTGAAATAAATTCGAATAGTTCTTTGTTATACATAGTTAATTTTTATAAATATATATCTGTTTTTTCTTTATTTAAAATTTTTGTCAATAAATTTCTCAAACTTACAGATAGTCTTATAGCCTTTAATAACCGTAACTTCACTGACATTGCAAATATCAGCAAATTGTTTTTTTGTATATCCTAATTTATTTTTTTCAGAGTAATAATAAAGAATTGAGGCACAACTTGAAGTTGGCGAATTATCACTCATTATTTCATTTTCTTCTAAAAATTTTATAAGTTTCTTGCAATTTTCGATATCATTTAATTTCATACTTAATTGACAGCAATAACGAGAAATGAAATCACTAGGAGAAGACCCAATAACATTAATTTGAAGCAATGTTTGAAATCTTGCATTTCCTTTATTTAAAATGACAGGATCAATATCAAACATCTTAGCAATCTCTTTCGAACTTCTATGAATATTATTCATTAAACAAGAATGATAAATGCAAGATGCAATCAATCCTTCTTTATTATCTCCTCTAGAAATCTTTTTTTCGGATGCATTTTTATATAAAACCTTGGCATCATCAACTACTTTTTGAGGAATTCCATTACTTAACGAATTACTAGTAAGAATGTCAAATACTAACCATAAAGTTCTTTCATTGTATGGCATAGAATTCCATGCAATAAATTTGCGAATTCTTCGAATATCATAATTATTTCCATATTTATTTCCACCAATCATAGAACCTAAAGATGATTTTGGTAATAATGAATTAGTTGGTAATCCACATCTAGAGGGATCATCGCTTTTACTATCATTTCCATAATATCTCCATTCAGCTGTATTATCAATAACTTTACAACAAATCGCACTACATTTACTGCATATCTGCATGGAATCCTCAACAATGAATTCATTGCATCCGCAAGAACATACAATTTCAGTTTCTCTAGCTCCATTTTCTTTTACATATTCTTCTTCTTTGAGATCATCCATAATAGTCCAAATATCATCTTCTGTGTTGTTAATGGATGTCATTATAAAATTTTGATAATAACTTTATATAAAAAGAAAATCATTTTTTATATTAATGGACAACACAGATAAAAATGAAATATATAAAAATATTAAAAATGGGTTAGCAAATCTCAGTCAAAATGAATTAGAAGAGATTTTCAAGATCATTTATAAAAACAATAACAATTATAGTAAAAATAATAATGGTATATTTATTAATTTATGTTGGTTAGATAATGACACCTTAACAAAAATAAATAATTATATTAATTTTTGCATCAAATCACATAATGAGATTAATAAATATGAAGATATATGTAATATGTTAAATGATACTATTAATAATAAAGATAAGCAAGAAGAACCAATTATAGATATTAGTGATATTTCTAAGATAAATAAACAAAAGATATCGTCTAGTATGAAGTTTTATTTATTGAAAAAAAAATTTCAGAAACAACAATTAGCGACAAACATAGAAAGTTATTTAACATATGATGAATGTCTTATCGAGAATGAGTAATCAGATCATTTAATTTCAATAATAAATCATACATCTCAAAATCGCTAGTATCATAATTATAGATAAAATGGCTAAAATCTTGATAAATGATTGTTTTGATATTACTTAATGAGAATTGCCAATTATTAATATTATTCATGAAATTATTGAGAAGATTGTTATTTGAGATATTGCATGAATTATTATCAATATAATAATTTAAGAAATCTTTCAAATTTTGAATATATTTATGATTGTTATCGATAAAATGTTTATAAATGATTTCATTCTTTGAAAGAAGTTTAGCTTTAATAAGAAAAGTATTATAAATATTGATATTCATTTGCTTTTTGAGATATGAAAAGAAATATAAAAATAAAAATCATTTTTTTTGAAATTAACAGACATTTATAATAGCATCATTATTATTTTTATTATAAACATATGATTTTTCCTTATAAATAATGTTTTTGTCTAAAAGAAATGAAATAAATAATGATATAGATTGGTTCCAACTATCTTTTGAAATAGCTGTCATTATTTCAGCTGATTTCTTCATTCCAAATGCTTTTGAAAATTCAGGAATAGAAATAAAATCAATTAACTTCGATTTAATGTCTTGTTTCAAAAATCTATCAATTTCTGTAAGTCTCATAATCAAATCAATCGGACTTTCAATTTTTATTTTCTTTAATGGTGGTTCTTCTTTAGGTTTAGGTGGTTCTTCTTTAGGATTAGGTGGTTCTTCTTTAGGTTTAGGTGGTTCTTCTTTAGGATAATGAATTACTGACTGCTGATTAAACTTATTAAAAATTTCAATGTTTTCTTTATAAGTCCATAAAGTTTCTTTTGAAATATGATTATCAGGCAAAGTATTCAATATTTTATCCATATATATATTATATATTATATTAAATACAAATCATTTTTTTAAATTCTTTTATGTTTTGTTTATCTCGATTATAATAAAAATCGGTCATTTTAAGTTTAATATCTTCTATTATTTTTTTTCTGTCTTGATTTTTTTCAACATTACATAACACCGCCATTTTTTGATAAAACTTTTTAGAACTTAATTTATATTTATTAATTCCAGTATAATTATCTTCAAGAGGCATACAATAAAATGGAAGTTTTGTTAAATCAGGTGGTTCGTCATTATACATTTCATATTTAGGTAATAATAAATTTATTCTCATTCTCACATTATTTTTATCTTTAATTTCATCAGAAATAGATTTATTCATAATAACAGCACATAAATATTTCATTGGAATAGGATCATGAAATATAACTTCATTTCCGACATGATATTTATTTTTTTTAATAATAGATTTATATTTTTTAACTGCTTTTTCTAATTCCCATGGGAAGTATGTATTCTTTTCATTGATAAATCCATTATAATCACTGAGATTAATATGATAATTCTCTTGTTCTAATAATTTTTTAGAGAAAATAAGAATAGTTTTGCTATAATATAATGGTTCTTGTTGGAGCGTTTCATTTGTTATTAATGAAAAGAAAACACCTGGAAATTGATGATTTATATCATTAAATGATGATGTTTTTAATTCTGTCCAAGTTTCATCATAATCTGATGGAATTGCATGAACTAAATATAATACATTATCCATTATTATAAATAATATATATATATATTTAATAAAATATGTGTTGGAATGCGGAAGTTTCCTTTAATACATTTATATTTGGAGTAATATCAGCAGTTATAGTGTTATTAATAAATATAAATGAATTGCCTAGAGTATTGATATTATTGACAATTGCTGCAATACAATTGGTTGAATATTTTGCATGGAGAAATATAAATAATAAAAAAATGATAAAAACGATAAGTTTAGTAGGCGTTTGTGTAATATTATTTCAATTAATATTTCTTAATGCATTTTATCTAAAAGGACAAGAATTAATAATTATATTAATTTTATTATTTATAACTTTTATACTTTCACTAATTCACATCATAAATAATAATAAACTCAGAATGAATAGAGCAGAAAACGGGCATTTAGCCTGGCATTGGGTGAATGTTCCATTGCCATTATTGATATTAATTTTTGGATTTTATTTATATTCTGGAATTAGAAACAAAGATATTAATGTTATATTTATAATAATATTATTATCTATTTCATTATACTGTTATTATAAATATAAAACTTGGAGTTCGATGTGGTGTTATATTTCAAATATATTATGGTTAATTTTAATTGGAAAAGTAGTATTTGAATATATAGATTTAAAAATTAAAATGGAAAATAAAACAAATAATGAAAATTAGAATTAATTGCACTAATGAGGAATATGAATTATGTATAAATAATAAAAAATATAAAAATATATCATGTTATAAACAACAAAATTTATATATCAAAAATAGATTTAAAAATTAAAATGGAAAATAAAACAAATAATGAAAATTAGAATTAGTTGCACTACTCAAGATGAGTTGCAAATTAATAATAAAAAAATAAATATGAAGAATTATTCGAATTATGTTAATAATAAATTTGACGATTATATTATTAAGGTTTTTTTATTGCAAAAATTTAAGTTTGTAAATGACAAAACCTCATATATTAAGAAGTCGTTAGAATTTATATGTTCTAGAGATATAACAGAAGAAGAATTTCAGCTTTTTATTGTAAATCTCAAAAAACTTGGATTTGTATCAAAAAAAGAAAATCATCAAATTCAATATATAAATAATGAAGGAATTGTTATGTTCAATTATAATTTTACATTGAATAAACCATATATTATTCCGGCATTTTCAAATAAAAAGAAATCATTATACAGACAGCAGAATTTATATATTAGAAATTAGAGGTTTCCAAGATGGATTTAAAGTTATTCTATTCATTTTATATAAATAATTGGCGATGTTATTGCAATTGCCTTCTTTTGTATATTTGCCAACAATTGATATTTTCAGATCCTCCATAATTTTCATATGTTGAGGTTTGTGAAGTGATGTGCAAACAATACCTGTTTTTTTTCCATAAGCTTCTCCAGGAGTGAGAAGTTTAAAAACATTATTTTTATTTTTCTTTTCTTTATCTGTAAATATTGGAACAAATAGTCCCCATTGCATTTTTTCTTTCTTCATATCAGGAATAATAATTTCTTTTCGATTTGATTTTAATTGTTCTAATTGTTTTGGTGTTAAAGATTTAAAATTTCCATTATTATATAAAAGTGGTTCAAAATCTTCATTAAAAATATTTATAAATCCTATATATTTATCCATCAAACCAGCAATAGGAATTTCTTTCCCAGCTATTAAGACCCCTTCGCGATATAGACAAGTAGCTAAGAAATTATCAACTTCTGATAAAATTTTAGATGATAATATTTTTGATATTATATAATTAAAGGTGATTTGATCTATAGATGAATAAATAGAAATTATAGCATTATTTAAAGGAACTTCTTTTAATTTTGCAAATTCTTTATAAATTTTTAAATCATCTGGTTCAATAATTGTTTTAACATCATCATTTATATTTTTGATAAGGGCAATTTTAAGAGGAACATTATTTACAACTTTAACAATATGAATACCATCTTCATGTGGAATTAATATATATCCATCAATAATAATATTAGGATATATACTCATGCTAATAGCATACATTAAGATATCATTATCAATATTTTTAAATAATTCTTTAATTTCATTATGGGAAATAAAAAAGATATCTTTATTTATATATTCAATTAAATAATTTCTTAATTTCATTTGAGTATTTAAAGAAAGATGTTTATAAATGTCTTGGCGAAATCCTCGATTATCATCTTTATAAGGTTTGATATTACATTTAGGCTCATAAATCTCATCATCCCCTAATTCATATTTAATTGAAATTCCTTGAGAAGTTTTAATATCAATTTCTCCTAATTTGAACATAGATTTAGGGAAATAATTTATAGCCTTAAATAGACTACAATCAATTGAATTATTTCTAATGATATTATCAACCATAAATGACTGATATAATTTTCGAGATGAAATACGATAAGCGTGAATATCAGCGGTTTCTTTTTCATAATTATTAATAGCACAATGCATATAGACAGATACATTTCTATTTTCGATAGGTAGATTTTGATGACTACAATTACGAATACCTCTTCCAATAATCTGATCAATTCTATTGAAATGATACCATGCCTCTAATAAATGAATTTCTCTAACATTATAAATATTAAGACCTTCACCGGCAACAGGAGATAATAAGACGACTTTTATTTTTTCACCATTCGTATTATTACGATTATTAATAGAATTTACCAATTTAGGTATTGTAGTTCCTCTCATAATATCATCATCACTAGTTAAAATACAATAATTTGGATTATTTATATTTTTATATTTAGGTGGATTATCAATAATATCAGGATTTTCAAGAATATTATTAGCACCAAATCGAGAAAATCCAAGATGTTCAAGGGCTATTGCTATAGGTATTAAACCTGCATGAAGATATTTAGAATAAATGATAACAATACCTTCACTTTTTTGAATAATATTCATCATATTCAATATTTTTCCGGAATATAATCCAAGATGTTTATCAACGGGCATTAAAGCATTTTTAAAATTAGGATTATAAGAAAATGAATAATTTTCATTATTCAAACGAAAGAAATTATAAAATCCTTTACTACCAATATTATTATCATAAACGATATTCATTGGTTGAAGACCTTTAAAATTATTTTGAATATTCTCATCAACAATTTTAATATTTTCTAAATATTCTAATTGTTTCTTTCCTAACTTAGAAATAACGATACCATCACTAACTTTATCTACCCAATTTTTATCAGAATTTTCAATAGGATTTCCATTTTCAGTAAGAGGAATAATTTTATTTAAAATAGGAATTTTAGATAATTTCGGTGATAATTTAAAGGCAAAATTGAAAGGATTTTTTCCTCTTAAATATGATATATATTGAGATGCCATTTTTTCTAAGAAGATCCGAGCATCACTATAAAGTTCATTGTTATCATCAAAAATCTTAGATGGTATTTTTAAATCAGATCTTTTATCATTCATAATTAATAATTCAATTAGATCAAAAATATCACTTGGTTCATTATACATAGGTGTAGCAGATAATAAGATCATTTTATTATTGATACCATTTTTAGCGACTTCAGTAAGAGCATTATAAACTCTTTTTTTATCTTCACTATTTCCTTGTCTGATATTATGAGCTTCATCAACAATTATTACTTTATCAGTTGGGACTTTTCCAGTTGAAATATAATTGGTTTCATAAAAACTAGCAAAGCCTTCATAAGTAAAAATATTATATCTAGATTTTATAAGTTTTTTAATTCTCTTATCTACCTCAGCATCGGGTGTTGTTTCAATAATATTTGCCAATTTTGCATATAAATCTCCTGTGCATTGATTGGCAATTAATTTATAATCAGTCTTTTTAAATATTTGTTGTTTAAATCCTTCTTCAACTGCTTGAGGCATAATTACCCATATTTTAGGTTCATCATAGCTATTATGAGATATAAGGAAGTTTTCAGCAATTGTGATAGCAGTGCAAGTTTTGCCAACACCAACGGAATAATAAATAAGCATACTTTTATAGGGCATTCGATAAGAAAGATAATGACCCATTAAATATTGAAAAAAAGATTTATCAAAACCTTTACATAATTCATTTGATTTCTTTTCAAAATCTTGAATTAAATTGATATCATCATAATTATAAATTTTATGCATATTAATTTCTTTCAATGCTATCAATTTATCTCTAAAATCAGGATCTTCAATAGAAGGATAATAAACATTGTCATTTTTATTGTCATCGTGATTATCATTACTCTTCTTATCTTTCTTCTTGTCCTTGTCTTCTTCATTGATAATGACGGGACTAATTACAATTTTAGGGATTTTTTCAATAATCTCTTTTTTCTTTGCTAGAAGTGCAGGGCAATCTTCTTGAAATTCTTTATAAATTTTGCTGGTTTCATTGATATTATAGTTAGTAATAGGATTTTTATATTTATTTTTCATCCAAGCTTCGCATAATTCTATTGTTAAAGGTTTGGTAAGAACAGATTTCTTTTTTTGAATTTCAAAATCTTCTTTTTTTATTTCACTGATTTTTATATTAAAACATAATTTTTCGAGTTCATTATATTTAGCACTATTCTTTTTAATGCTATAATTTGTTAAAGGATTTATGGGTTTCAATGGATTGATTAATTTATTCTTTGCCCATTCTGTGCAAATATCATTAATTGATTTTTGCTCTTTCTTTTTATTTTCCATTTTTTTATTCTATTTGATAAAATGGAAATAAAAATAAAATTATTAATTATCTATTTATCTTCTTTTTTTACACCTTTTAACATTTAAAACGCCGAAAAGGTATAAAAATTTGGGTAGTACCAAGCGTGGACTTGGTATGAATTCATTTTTAAGTTTTGTTTTTTAGTAATTGATTATCTCACCGTTAGGTTTCTTGTTCTGATAACAAAGTAATCAATTATAACCTAAATAATAGAACTTTCGTTCCAAACACACCATTATTTAGATTAACGATAGATCATATGCATGGTAGAGTTGCATCACTATCATCTTATAATATTGTCTAATTTTTATATCATTTTAGACGTAGATAATCGGACATTTTAAATGTTAAAAGGTGTAATAATCTCTTTACATTGTTTTTTGATATCTTTATAAGTTTTTCCATCTTTTTGAATAAATTTATTAGTTAATGGATTAATATCTCTTTTATCTTTCCATTCTAAGCATAATGCATAATTTAAAACTTTATTTTCTAAATTCTTCATTGGATTTGCTATTTTAATACTATGAAGATCAGTTTCTTTAATTTTTAATTTTTTACATTTCTTTTCCAAATTTTTATAAGTTGGTCCATCTTTATTAATTTTAGCTTTTGTTTTTGGATTATATAAATTATTAGGATAATCATTTTTAATTTTAGCCCATTGCATACATAAATGACGGTCATCTTCATTTAAAATAATTTGTTCAATGTCCTTTTCTTTTTTAAGAAGAGGGCATTTTTTCTTTAATTCAATTAATTTATCTTTAACCTCTTTTATTTTTTTACGCAATTTTTTATCATCAGGATTTTTTTTATATTTTTGTTCTAACTTTTCAAATGCCTGACACTCTTTCATTAATTTAATATTATCTTTTTTATCTTTAGAATTAAAAGGTGTTTCTTCAATTTTATATTTTGGATCAATTGGAATTTTTCTACAATCCTTATCTAATTTCTTATAAGTAGGTCCATTAACTTTAATAGTTGTCTTCTTTTTATTATCCGGATTATAAGGTTCATCTGGATGTTTCTTTTTTATAGCAGCCCATTTATTGCATCTTTTAATTATTTCTGGGTTGGCATCTTCAATAATTGAAGATTTGGATGAGGATGATAATTTATAATTATAAATTCTAACTTTTTTACACATCTTATTTAATTTATTATAAGTTGGACCATTAATCTTAATGGGTGTCTTTTTCTTATTATCTGGATTATATGGTTTATCTGGATAATTATCTTTAATATTTGCCCATTTTGCACATTTCTTGATAGTTTCACTATCAACATCTTCTTCATCATCAGAAGATGTTATTTTTGACATTACAGGAATTTTTTTACATTTTTTATTTAAATCATTATAAATTTTACCATTTAAAATAATATTTCTATTTGTAATAGGATTTTTTGGTCGTTCTGGATTTTCTCTTTTATTAGCAGCCCATTTACTGCATAATTTAATCTTCTCTTCATTTATAGAAACAGGAGATGATGATGAAGAAGAAGGTGTGAATGTTTCATTTGATAATTTAGATCTTTTTCTAATTATCATTCTTCTTGAAGGAGAAGATGATGATGATGATGATTTAGGTAATGGACTTGGAGAAGATTGTTTAACAGATTGTAATAATAATGGGGAAAATGATTTAGGTTTTGGACTTTGAAATGGAGATGGAGATTTTAAAGGTTCTGTTATTCTTAATCGTGCTATAAATTTATCTTTATGATTACGAACATGAACAACACTAAAATCTAATTCTTCTTTTTTATAATTATAATATTTATTATTTTTATCATAAAATTCAATAATTAAATCTTTAGGAGGTGTGAAAGGGATCATATTTTTATCTTTATATTCTGTTTCAAAAGTCCATTTTTTGAATGATGATGATGATGATGATGACAATGATTTGAAATGAAAAATATCTTCTTTTTTATCATCTTTTTTGAATGCAATATACATTCCATTGCTATCTTGAGTTAGAATATAATTTAATATCTTTCTATTTCTATTATAATAATGATTTTCACTATAATAATAAATTATTTCATTTTCAGTTGGAACATATGATTGCATAGAATATTTATTAACATACATAATACGAAAATTTACTGGATTAAGTTGATTTTCTTCTTTATCTACTGTTTTATAACTACTTGATTTAGGAGGTGAAAATTTAAGCGGATTTAATATTTTATCAGGAAGAGGGGAATAAATTTTATGGGAAGAAGAAGATTTTCTTTCAACTCTTAATTTTATTTCTTTTGTATAATTAAAATCAATAGTTTTATAATCTAATTCTGCTTTTTTATAATTATAATATTTATAAGTATTATTATCATCATCAAAACTAAAATATACAACTTTTTGATTATCATGAAGAATAATTTCATTATCATTTTTATCATAATAAATTATTTTGCTATCTTTTCCAAATCTTTGCAAATTAGCTGGTTTTCCATTAATTTGATAATAAGGAGTTGAAATAGATGAATGTGATTTTGAAATATCAGGTTCAACATTAACTTTAATTGTATATGGTTTATTGCTAGTAGCATCAATTGTTTCTATTAATTCATAATTTAATAACTCTCTTTTTTTATCATAAAAATCACCATTATTATCATCATAATATATAATTTTTTTATCTGTATCTAATTTTATTTTGTTATCATCTTTATCATAATATATAATTTTTACATCTTTAAATTTAGTTAATAAAATCCCATCTTTTGTTAAAACTTTACTTGAAGATGATGATGAATAAAGTTTTTCACTTAATTTAGAATTTGAATTAGAAGATGTCTTTTTAGATGAAGACGAGGAAGATGACGCAGATGAATTGCTATAAGATAAAAAAGGATCATCTTGATTATTTGATGATGAAGATGAATTATCTCTTTTTCTCCTATTTGTTGCCATTTTTATCTATTTGATAAAATGAAAAAAATAATTTATTATGAAATTATAAGTTTATTTTCATAATCTCTAATTTTATTATTTGCATATTTAAATAAAGATATTCTTTCAGTATTATAGCATTTAATATGAGACAATACATCATTATAATTATACCATTTTATGGCTCTTATTTCTCTTACCTGTTCTAAACAACTATTATCAATTTTAACATTAATTTTATCATTTTTAATTTTAGCAACAAAATATACATGTTTATACATAATGCCATTAGTTCCAAAGAAAATTTCTTCGAAAGGCAAGATATCATCAATCACCATAATATCGTTTGTTAAAATTCTGGTTTCTTCATAAAATTCTCTAACAGCACAATCAATATCACTTTCTTTTATTTTTCTACGACCTTTGGGAAATCCCCATTCTTGTTCATTGAAGATAGATTTAATTGATGTAATATAATTTTTAAGAAAATTATTATCATTGAGAGAATTGAATTTATTTTTAGATTCATAAAATTCTTTTGTATAATTCTTATTTTCACTTTGAAACCATAGATAATTCCAAATTTCATCGAAAGAAAGAGTAATAATCATATTTCTTTCAGTAATAGTCATATTAAGTAATAGTTGTTTTATATATTCTAGATTTGTAATATCATATTTACCTCTCATAAATTCCATAAATGATAAACTATCTTTTCGTTGTATCATTAAAAACTTATTTTCTCCATTTTCAATTTTATAACATATAACACCAAAACTCATAATTGGATGGGGACAATTTTTATAAATATGTCCAGTTAATCCACAATTTCTACATAAATGAGGTTTAAAATTATTCATATATTTATTTACATTAATAATAAATAATTAATAATTTCTTAAATTAAAAATTGCTCCCGAAAGAAGTATTAAAACTGTTTTGTGCATTATCTTTTAAATTATTTTACAAGATCACTAAAATAAGATTTTGAATTACCATCATAGCTTACATCTATTTTGAAACTAACTATAACAATTATATCCATCCATACGAGGATATATATGAACTAGTACCCCCTCGCTGCATTAATACCATATGTTGTTCCATAACTACGGGCAGCAGGAGAAGGATTATGTCCTTGGTAATATGATAGTGATGGTGATGGTGATTGATATGATGCTCGTGCTGGTGGTGGTTGTCGATATGATGATAACGCTGCTGATGTTGGTGTTGGTTTTAGTGTTAGTGCTGGTGCTGGTGGTGGATCTGGATATAAATATTTTTGTTCTATAACTGGCTGTGGATCTAAGTGTATGTATGGTTTTGTGGGAGATGCATTTGCATTATTGTTTGGTTGTTTTTGGTCTAAGCTCCATAAAACTCTAAATCCTTCAGTATTAATTATTTGTTTAGAAATATTATTACTGTTAGTTTTAATTAATTTATTCTTTCTTTCTTCTTTATTTACATTATCAATCGCATTATTATAAGTAAATAGAGATATTAATGATATAATAACTACAAAGACGCAGTAAATTATGATAAAGGCGGCTAATATCCAAGCGTAAGCATAACACCACCAGCGATTAGGCTCAGTTCCTCCAGTAACCATACAAGTTATTTGAAATAATGTTAAGAAAATGGAAGGAATGAGAGTTATGATTACAAATAATACAATTAAAATACGATTACCAACGGAAACATCAGTTGCTGTTAATAATATAGTTATACATATAGCAATAATAGCAGCCATAATAGCATAAGCGGTATAGAATGATTGATCAGAGCCAAAGAAAGCATCATATATAGTCATAACAAATGCTATTATTATTCTATAATAATAACCTATAATAAAAAAATATTAAATTAAAAAATTTGCATCGACATTTATATTATACTAGCAAAAGAAGAATTAAAATTATTAGTTATATTATCTTTTAAATTATTAAAAAGATTATTAGCACCAGTTAGACTTAAATCAGAAAAATGTGATTTTGTATTACCGTCAAATGCTTCAAATCCTTCATTAATATAATTAGTAAAAGGAGATTTTATACTTGGTGTTGGTGTTGGTATGGGAACAGGTGCTGGCTGTAATTGATCTAATGGTTCAGCTCCAAAATTTTCTCTATTTTCAAATTTAGTAATTTTTACTATAGGAACACATTTATTACTATGAGGATCCCATGTGGTATTTATAGGACAAGAATGATATTTACTTCCAGCAGTAGCATTACTTATGGTTGGTCTGTCATTTCCTTTAAATTGTTCATTAGATTGTGGTGCATTATAAAAGTTTTCTAATTTTTTATTTTCTTCTTCAGTATGTATTATTTGTTTAGCAATATGATTACTTTCTATATCACTTAATTTTGATTTTTTCTCTGCTTCATTTACATTATCAATTGCATTATTATAAGTAAATAGAGATATTAATGAAATAATAACCACAAAGACACAATAAATTATAATAAAGGCGGCTAATATCCAAGCGAAAGCATAGCACCACCAGCGGTTGGGTTCAGTTCCACCAGTAACCATACAAGTAATTTCAAATAAGGTTAGGAAAATGGAAGGAATGAGAGTTACGATTACAAATAATACAATTAAAATACGATTTCCAACAGAAATATCAGTAGCTGTTAATAATATAGTTACGCATATAGCAATAATAGCAGCCATAATAGCATAAGCTGTATATAATGATTGATCAGACCCAAAGAAAGCATCATAAATAGCCATAATAAAATATATTCTTATTCTATAAGAAAAGAAAGAATAAAAAAAATGATTATATAAGTATTAATTTTGAAATATATAATTATTGAGAAAAATGGGTATTCCTTATTATTTTTATTATTTGACAATTAAATATGATAATATAATCATAAAGCAATTGCCAAAGATAATTGATATTTATGCTATTGATTTTAATGGAATTATTCATCCTGAAGCGGCTAAAGAGCAGAATGAAGAAAAGCTTATTCAAAATTTATGGGAGAAAATAGAAAATTATGATAAAACTTATAATCCTAAAAAGCTTATGATTTGTATTGATGGTGTTGCGCCATTGGCAAAAATCATTCAGCAAAGAAAGAGGCGTTATTTGAGTTTTTATAGAAATAAGATTGATAAAGTTGTTTCAACATGGGATACTAATGCGATTTCACCTGGAACTAATTTTATGACTAAATTGGATAGTCATATTAAAGAAAATAATAAGAAATATATATTTTCTGGAAGCACTGACGCAGGAGAAGGAGAACATAAGATATTTAGTTTAATCAAAGAAGAACCAGGAAATATTATTATAAATGGATTGGATGCAGATCTAATTATATTATCATTAATTTCAGGTAAAAATAATATTTATCTTATGAGAGAGAATAAAGGAACAACTACTTATTTAAATATTAATAATTTGAAAAAAGCATTAATATCAGAATTAAAACCTAAATGGAATATTGAAAATGATAATGATCTAATTGAAAGTTATTGCGTTATGTGTTCTATTTTAGGAAATGATTTCATACCTCATATTCTTAATTTGAATATAAAATCGGGTGGTTTAGATAAATTAATTTCTATTACAGAACTTGCAATTAAAAATAATGGTTCATTGGTTGATAATGATAAGATCAATCAATTAACATTATCAGAAATATTTAATAAAATTGCAGAAACAGAAGATACTGATATTATTTCTGCTGTTAATAAAGAAATTGAAAGAAGACCTCGAGATTTTACATTAGCAAGTCAGGAATTTGCAATTAAAAATAAGGATCAAACATTAAATGACATTTATAATAATAGCAAAAAATGGCGTTATTATTATTATAAAAATTTATTTGATGTAAATATTAATAATGATAGCACTTCAATGATAAGCTCCAATTTTATCAAAGGTATTTATTGGACATATAATTATTATAAAAAGATGGATTTGGATTATACCTGGTATTATCCATATAATTATCCACCAACAGCAAAAGATATTAGCAATTATCTCAAAGTTAATATCATAAAAGAAATAGAATTAAAAGGTGAGTATTTATCACCAAAGAAACAGCTATTGCTGATATTACCAATTTATAGTATAGATTTAATTGATGAAAATTCAAAAAAATATATGAATGATATTTCGTTTGGAATAAAACATTTATATCCAAAGGAATATAAAATTCAGACCTTATTCAAGACCCATTTATGGGAATGTTGCCCTATTTTACCTATTATCAACATAGATAAAATAATAAAAATAAATACTTTATAAGTCATCTTTAATTTAAAAATTGCTGTTAAACTTATCTTATACAAGATAAAGGAACATTATGCATTTATCATTAATGTCATATATTAATTAAAAAATTGCTGATTACATAATTACAGAGAATAAGATAATACTTAAATTAAACTTATTCTATTTTATTAATATAACCTTATCTTTATATAAAAATAAATTTATATTAATTATTAAAAATGGAAACAACCAATAATGCAAATATTGATTTATTTATTCAATTGATAAGAGGATTAGATAATGAGATTTTATCAGATCTTTTAAATAAATCTTGGGAGCAGGACAATTTAAAAACAATTGCTATTATTTTCAACTCCCGAGATCGTTTGAATGGGAAAAAAGAAAAAGAAATTAGTAATTTTTGTTTATCATGGTTGAAAGATAATCATAATAAGATTTATAAAAAGAATGTATTGACATATATAAATAAATTTGGGTGTTGGAATGATTTGAATTATATTATAAAAATTAATAAGAAAAATAGATATGAATATAAATTATTTGCAGAACAATTAAAACAAGATATTAAAAATCTTGAAGAAAATAAGGAAATTTCATTATGTGCAAAATGGGCAATTAATGCAAATAAAACTGATACAATCAAATTAGCCAGATTTCTTTTTGATAATGAACTTAAAAATTATCATGAGCATTATAGAAAAGAATATTTAATACCATTAAGAAATAAATTAGATTTGGTAGAAACTAAGATATGTAATAATAATTGGGTTGATATTGATTATAGTAAGATACCAGCAGGGGCATTAAACTTTTATAAGAAAATTTTTAAAAAAAAAGATAATTTTAAATATTTAAGTTTTATTGATGATGTATCTAAAAATAAGAAGAAACTTAAAATAACTGGATTATTACCTCATCAAATTGTAAGCGAATATTTAAATTCATTGCATGATGAACCTAATGAAACTTTAGAATTACAATGGAAGGCATTTATTAATTCTTATAATAATGATGATAATGATGATGACGATGACATCATTCCTATAGTGGATGTTTCTGGGTCGATGTTTCAAAAAACAGGAAATGTTGTTCCAATAACTGTTTCAATTGCAATGGGCTTATTATTGTCTGAATTGAATAAGGGAGTATATCATAATAAGATTATAACATTTTCAGAGAAACCCAGATTATTTGAAATTAGAGGTGAAACATTAAGAGAAAAGATATTGAATATTAAAAAAGCTGATTTTGGATTAAATACTGACTTTTTAAAAATAGCAGATCTATTAATAAATAATAATATGAGTTGTAAAAGAATTATTTGTTTTACAGATATGCAATTTGATGCAGGACAAAATCATAATTTATTTATAGAAAAATTTAAAAATAATAATTTAGATGTTCCAGAATTAATTTACTGGAATTTGAGCGGCAAATATAATAATTTTCCTATTAATGATAGTGAAAAAAACACATCAATTATTTCAGGATTTTCAGAACAATTTCTAAAAACAATATTAGAAAAATCAGAATTAAATCCTGATATTATTATGAACCGCATTTTAGAACCATATTATGAACATATAACGATTTAAAGATTTAATAAGAAATCTTTAAATAATTTAAAAAATGCAATTTATAGATATTAAAAATGTAGAAGCATTTAATATAAACAATGATAAAACATATAATTTAAGTAGTAGTAGTGATGATACTACAAAAACTACCATAACTATAATTAAACCAAAAAAACCTTCAAATCAGACTTCAAATCAGACTTCAAATCAGACTTCAAATCAGACTTCAAATCAGACTTCAAATCAGACTTCAAATCAGACTTCAAATCAGACTTCAAATCAGACTTCAAATCAGACTTCATTAATGATAAATCCAACAGAAAATAAAAGTAGTTGGTGGTATCCGTCTAAAAATGGGAAGAAAAGAATATTATGGGCGGGAACTCATATTCATCAGAGTAATGGTTATAGTCGTGTTATGTATTATATTGCAAAATATCTAGGTAATTTTGATGATATTGAATTAACTATTTATGGATTTCAAAATTTCTTAATGTCGGATGGGCAAAAGGCATTAAGAAATGAAGTTAATCCGAATGTAGTTATTTATGATGCATATGCAAATGAAGAACCTAAAAGAAATGGGTTTGGAGAAAAAGAAATTGGAGATTATTTAAAAAACCATCCACAAGATTTAATTATCATTTTTAATGATTCAATAATCACAACTGCACTAACAGCTACAATTATAAATGAATGTGGAGATGCTAAAAGAAATTTCAAGTTGGTTTCATATATGGATCAAGTTTATACATATCAGAAAAAAAATTATATTGAAATTCTAAATACTTATTTTGATGCAATCATTGCATTTACACCATATTGGAAGGAAATAGCATATAAACTTGGAATTAAAAAAGAAATGCCTATTTATGTATTCCCTCATGGATTTGATCATAATTTATATTATCCAATTGACCAAAAAATAGCAAGATGTTATAATAATTATAATGAAGATGATTTTATGGTTTTAAATTTAAATAGAAATCAGCCTCGAAAAAGATGGGACACAACTTTAATTGCTTGGGTTGAATTTGTAGAAAGGCATTATCAAGTTAATGTTGCTAAATCTATTTCTAAAAATGATTGTAAGATTAATAAACATACATCAAGACCAATTAAATTAGTTATTGGAACTGCAATGGATAGTTATTGGGATTTGATGGATATTGTAGAATCAGAAACAAAATTTAGAAATGTTCCATTAGAGTATGTTAAAAATACTATAATTAGTTTAAATTCACCACAACAATTATCAGATAGAGATATCAATATTTTATATAATGCATGTGATGTTGGTTTAAATACTGCAGATGGAGAAGGATTTGGATTATGTGGATTTGAGGGACTGGCAATTGGAAAAGCGCAGATATCAGCTTATGTTGGAGGAATGCGAGAATTTTTAAATGAAAATATATCAATATTAGTAAAACCTAAATTAAATTTTTATTTAGAAAATAGAAATAATCCTAATTCTGGAATTGGTGGAATTGCGGAATTATGTGATCCACATGATTTCGCAGAAGCATTTTGGAAGTATTTTAGCTCTCCTGATCTTATGATGAAACATTCAATTAGAGGAAGACAACATATAATGACAAATTATAGATGGGAAGAAATGGTTAAATATTTACATTCAAAGATATTATCTAAATTATAAATAATATTATCTAAAATAAGATTAATTTCATACAAATATGGCTCCATATATTATTCTAATTAAATAACCTATTAATAAATAAATTAAATTCAATATACTTATTTTTTTTTCATCAAATATAAAAAATTCGATGATCATTAATATCAATGAAGCCCAAATATTAAAAAATCCTAAAATTACAATAAAAAGAATATTAATATTCAAATGCAATCCACCTGCAGAAAATAATATAACTTTATAGGAATATTTAATAAATTTATGTTTTAATATAAATTTATCAACAATTAGAGGATAATGACGATCATTAATATTATTACTGCTATTGTAAGTTTGATAAATTAGAGGATCTTTTAATGAAATGATATTTATATTAGAATTTATCATAGATAAAAACGCCAATTCAGCATCAATATGATATGTAATTTTATTGATATGATTTAATATTTTTCTTGCACCTTCTATAGAAATAATATATCCAACTGTTTGAGAAATTATTAATTGTTTATAATAATAATCATTGATGTCTTTTATTTTTATATTTTTATTATGCAATGGATTATCGGTTAAATATAAGATATCATAATTTTCAGGACAATATTTATAATAATTATTGAATTTATTTATAAAATTATCTTTAAAAATGAAATCATCTTCTAAAATAAGAGTTTTATTTATCCCTTCTTTTATAATCTTTTTCCATATATTTATATGAGATGTTCCACATCCAATCATTGATCTTGATGCAATAATATTGCCAATATCTGTTGTCAAATTTTTTATCTCTTTATCTGATAATTTTGAACCATTAATTGCAGGAAATCGTTCATAGTTTGTGATATTATAATAATTCATTTGTTTGATACAATTTTGATATCTATCAGCATCTTTATCTAAATTTATAATAAAAATTTTATTGATATTATTCATTTATTTATTTAAATTAAATAATTATTAAAAAAAATGATTTAATACCTCATTTATTTGTAAAATAAATATAAAATGCATAATCGTTATATTGAAGCTCAAATGTCATCTTCATTTGTATTTGACAACACAAATAAAAGATTTACGATTTTAAATATTTATCCTGATTTGGATAATAAAGAAAAACAAATTATTATTATTGAAGAGGCATTCAAACCACCAATTTCAAATAGATGTTGTAATATTTCATAAATTAATTATCTTAGATAATATCAAATATGTCTGTTCCAGAATTTGGAGATTATAAAATTATTATAGTAGATACAAGTAATGTTATTTATAATGGAGATAGTAATAATTATAACTTTCATTTAAATTTAGCAGAACCGCTAAAAGATGTTTATAAAATTAAATTATTATATGATGCTCTTTCTATAACTACAACAAAATTACTTTCATCATCTTTTAGCAATTTAGATAGTGTTTATATTAATTGTAATGATTATGATAGAGTTAGAACTACAATTGGTGATAATATAAATATTTCATATTTCGATTCCATAATGATTGATGTTAATAAAATTAAAAATAATACAGGAGCAGCAGAGACAACTATGTATAATGATTTTAATGAAAATGAGGGTGATTTTTATTTAAACCCCGTTATATCACTATTTAATCGAGTTAATATTCAATTGTTAGACAAAAATAATCAAATACTTACAAAATCTTTAATTAATCGTTTTGTTATGAAATTATGCATTTATTATAATAAAAAAAAGATTTCTCGATTTTAAGGCTTCTTTTTTGTTTTTGTTTTATCTACATATTCTGTTTCATCGTCGCTACTATTATCTTCTCCCCCGCTTACTTCATTTTCCTCATATTCTTCATCACTCATATCAAGAATATTTTTTTTATTTTGAGGTAATTGATTTTTAATATTAATTACTCTAACTTCTTCTTTAAAATCTACAGTCTTATGTTTTTCTTTAGGCTCTTCTTCTTTAGGCTCTTCTTCTTTAGGTTCTTCTTCTTTAGGCTCTTCTTCTTCTTTAGGTTCTTCTTCTTTAGGATCTTCTTCTTCTTTAGGTTCTTCTTTACTTTCTTTACCTTCTTCACCTTCTTCACCTTCTTCATCATCTTCTTCTTCATCCTCTTCATCATCTTCTTCATCGTCCTCTTCATCATCTTCTTCATCGTCCTCTTCTTCATCGTCTTCTTCATCGTCTTCTTCATCGTCCTCTTCTTCATCGTCTTCTTCATCGTCCTCTTCTTCATCGTCTTCTTCATCGTCCTCTTCTTCACTACCGCCACTGACTTCTTTTTCATTTTCATAATTGTCAATTAGTATTAGTTCAAGAGGTGTGCAGTCTCTTATACTTATTTTTATAATTTTTCTTATATTTTTTTCAATTAAATTTAGATGATATTGTTTTTCTGAAGGTTTTAAATTTTTATGTGAAAATAGATAAGCATTTTTCCAACAATAAATACCAATATTAATTAAACATTTATGGATAAAATCACAGAATGAGATGAATGGTATTTTCTTTAAATTAATTTTTTTATTTTCAGTTTTTAATTTAATATTGATAACAATAACTTCATGTAATAATTTAGATAATACAAGTTTTTTATCACATGAATTTAAAATTTTTTCATAATATTCATTGATAATATTATTGTTCCAATTTTTGATATGTGCCATTTTTTGTTGAAATTCCTGAATATTTGATGATGCCTTAAAAATATCATAAATTACAGAACAAATAGGAACAGAAAGATTATCCAATAAAATATCTGTGTATTCTTTTTTACAATCTAATAAAGTTTGCATATATTTAAAAAATATAATTAACTTCTTAAATATAAAGATTGTTTATATATTCGGATAATTCGATTTTATCACTTCCAATTATTTTCTTAGCCAGTTTTTTATTATCGTAAAATAAAAATGTTGGTAATGACTTTATTTCAATAAAATCAAGAAGCTCTTCATCTGCATCTGAAGAATTAATTTCAGCATAAATAATATTAGGATTACTGTTATTTTCAGCAAATTGAGTATATAAAGGAGTTATTTTTTTACACGGAACACACCAATCCGCGCCAACCTTAATAATCAACTTGCAATCATCCTTAATATTATTAAAGTCGGTTAAACTTTTCAAATGCAGAATTTGTCCTGATGTTTCCATATATAAATAATAATATATATTATTTAAGAACCTAAAAACATTAATATTATTATGTTTTTACATATAATAATATTCTATAACCTTGACCAAAATCATAACATAAATCATCTTTTTTAATACTATCAATTTTACAAGAATTTGTATTATAGCAAAATTGATTTAATGTATGAATATCCCAATCATATTTAATAAAATTACATGGTTCTGTATCATCATAAACACCATTATAAACAACTTTATCATTTTTACAATGAAATCCTGCAATTAAATGATTTTCATTATTACCATTAATTATATTATAATTACCTAATATTACTGCTTCTAAATTATACTTACAATCATTATATCTAATATTATAATATTTATCTATATGTTGCATATTTATTTTAATATCATTATCAATGGATAATCTTTTTATTTTATTTATAAGTTCGTCATTATCATTATCTATAGTTATTTTTATTGTTTCATCATCATATAATATAATAACTATAATTTCAGGAACTATATTTTTTTCCAATATACCTTTCATTGTTAAACTCATATTTTTATCATTATTTATGTCAGTTTCATAATTTATATCATAGCCATCATCATTATATTTTACATTTTTAATAAAATTTAAATTTGATACATACATTTCATCATTATATATATCAAAAAATATACTATTTAAATTAAATAATTCAAAAAATGGTTTTAAATAATAAGAAGAATTAAAACCATTTACTCCAATTATTGCATTTATATAAAATAAATCTTTATTATATTCATACAATAAATCTAATATCTTTTCTGGTGTATATTTTACAAAAATATCTTTCATTATATTTTTATTATTAAATTTTTTATTATCCAATATTATTTGAAAAAATGAATATATATCTAATTTTGGATTTATTTTAGATAATATTAAATTATTTTCTTTAATAAATAATTCTCTTGTTTTATTACTATTAAATAATACAGTTAATATTGCATTAAACCAACAAGTATTTTCACCTTGCGGATAAGGATATCCACAAGTATCTTTAATAACAGTATTCATATTTTATATATAGAAATAAATATTTAAGAACCTTTGTCATTATTATTATTATGTCATTATTATTAAATCCATATGAATTGAAAGACGACATAATAAGCACATTAAATATTTGTTTTGAAAATGTTGATAGTTGTTCTTATAATAGAAAATATTTTATTTTATTAATTGAAAATTATTTGAATAATAAGCAATTTTATATTAAACAATCATTTACTTCTGATGATATAACAAAAATATGTAATTATATGAATTCAATAATACATAATAAATTTATGAATAAAATAATATCAGAATATAAAAATTTATCATCAAATCAAAATACAGATAATAGTAGATTTTTTAATAATGAGTTATTATTATTAACAATAAATAAACCATATAATGAAGAATTATATAAATCGACTATTGCATTTTTAAATGGTTGTAATGAACGTTATTGTTTACATTTATTTAGTGAGTTAAGTAATTTCAATAGTAATTTAGAAAATGATATTCCTTATATTTGGTATTATATTAATGATTTTAGAGAAGAATTAAAAAATATTAAGAATACTATAAATAACAATCAAAAAGAGATTAGAGACTTTAAAAAAACTATTGATAATAATGAAAATCAAAATAAAGAATTGAAACAAACTATTTATTCCTTTAAAAAAGAATTAAATTTAATTATTGATAATTGTAAAAAAGAAAATCAAAAAGAAATTGAGGAAATTAAAAAAACTATTGATAATAATCAAAAAGAAAATAAAAAAGAGATAATTAAATCAAAACAAAATATTTATTTCTGTAAAAAAGAACTTAATTTAATTATAGATAATAATCAAAAAGAAAATCAAAAAGAAATAGAAAACCTCAAACAACTTCTTGAGAATAATAATAAAAATAATCAAGATAATCAGAAAGAAATAGAAAATCTCAAATTACTTCTCAATAACAATAACAAAAATAATAAAAAAGAGATAAATAAACTTAGATATGTATTATTAATATTGTTTATCTATAATAGCATATCCATTTTTATAGCTAATACCTGAAGAATATAAATTTGATAAAATGATTTTATTTCTCATTTCATTTTGGCATAAATAGATGCGATAGCTATATTTTAGTTCAGACGGATATTCGGCAAATGTAAATCGAAGTTTAAAATTAGTATGTTGAGAACAGCAAAGAAGCAATATTGAATTATTATTATAATTTATAGTTGAATTATGAATAATCAATTCAATTTTTACATTTTTTTTATTTTCATTTTCTAACATAAAATGACTTATAATATCACCTTCTTTATTGATATCAACATCAATATAATAATAACCCTTTTCATTTTTATGAATAAACGGTAAGCTATATGGGATAATATTATATCTTTGATGATATGGAACTAAATCAAAAGATGTATTTATAAGACCTTTAATTGCATTATAATAATCAGAATAAATAATATCTGATTTTGAATAAATATTGAAATTAAAATCTAAATCCATAATTTGTTATGTTCTTTCTAAAAACAAAAAATCATTTTTTATTTATATAAAAATAATAGAAAAATTAATAAATCTTTAAAACTCTTGCAGAAGGATCAATATAAATTTTAGCAGCAATAAAATCAGGTTGCCAATATCCAGGAATAATATTCAATCTTTCTTCACCAAAATATTCAATGAATTTTCTTTTATAATAATCAGCTTCTTTAGATGGTCCCATTAAATCATCTTCATTAATATCAATTTCATTCATTTTTTCGTTGATGATGGAAAACCATGACTTCTCTTTGCTTGAAATTCCATCACTAAAAGCTTCTTTCTTTCTAAATAAGCAATCTTGAGGAAGATAACTTTCATCATTAAATGCTTGTCTCAATAAAAATTTTTCACAATTACTGTAAGTAGGCATTCTCATTTTCTTAGGAATTTGCCAAATAGTTTTAACAAAATTGATATCTAAAAATGGAACTCTGGCTTCTAATCCAAAATAGGCTAAACTTCTATCAAGACGCCGTCCATCATACATATGAATATTTTTTGTATATTTCATACAAGAATTGTGAAATGCATCTTCATTAGGGGCATAATAATTAAAAATATAACCTCCCAATACTTCATCCGATCCATCACCATTAATAATAATTTTAATGTTTGTATTTTCTTTGATATATTTACTTAGAAGATATTGACCACAACTAGCTCGAATTGTAGTAATATCAAAAGTGCAAGTTGCATAAATAACATCATCAATTGCGTCTAATGCCTCTTTTTCAGTTATAATAACTTCTTTATGAATAGAATTGATATGTTTAGCAACTTTACTAGCAAATGGAAGATCTGTTGAATTTTCAAAGCCAATTGAAAAAGTTTTTATTTGTTTAGGATAAACAAGTTTAGAGGCAATTGAACATAAGATACTCGAATCAAGTCCTCCAGATAAATAAAATCCGATATCTTCAACATCATCAGCCATTAAACGAATTTTAACCGCTTCAATTAAACTTTTTTTGATATCTGATAAATCATATTCAGAACTAATTTCAGTATTATAAATATCTCTCGTAATATCATAAGATTTTTCAATATTATTATAATAATCATAAACTATGATAGAACCACAAGGGAATTCATAAACTTCTTTAAAATCTTTTGGAACCCCTTTTAATTCAGAACTGAAAATAAATTCATCATCACCATTTTTAGAATGATATAAAGGACGAACACCAAAAATATCACGACCAACAATAATTTGATCCAATTTCTCATTATTATCATCAAATTTCAAAATGATAAATGCAAATTCTCCAATAATTTCAGAATTGACAATTTTAATAAATTCTTCTAATCCTACTTTTTTGAATAATTGTAAAAGACACATACAATCATTCACACATTTAATATTATATTTATAAGCAAGATCTTTATAATTATAGATTTCACCATTACAAATAAGAATTAGATTTTTATCAATAAAAGGTTGCATAGCCTTCATATCTTTATTAATAATTGCTAAACGATGAAATCCAATAGCAGCTTCTTTATAATTCATATAAATTGAAGCATCTGGACCTCTATGAGCTATTTTATTAAAATATTCGTAATAATTATTTTTCTTAGTTTTGGAAATATAGGTCCAAATGCCACACATTTTTTAATAATAACAATAATAATATTTAATATAAATAATAATTTTATATATAAAAAAAAATGAATATTTTTATATAATTGGTTATTTTTAATAATAAATATGGAACTACCTGAATCATTTTGCTGGGATATTTTAGATAAATATTTCACTGAAAATAAATCAATTGATTCAATCAGTCCATTAGTAAAACATCAAATTGACAGTTATAACAAATTTATCAATACTACTCTACCTCAGATTATCAGCGGTTTTAATCCTATTAAAATCACAACAAAGCAAACTGAAGTAGATAATAAAATTCAGAAGATTAATATTAATGTCTTAAATCCATCTTTAACAAAGCCGATTTATCAGCTACCAGACGGAACACAGACAATAATGACACCTTATATTGCTCGTATGAATAATTTAACCTATTCTAGTCCATTATATGTAAATGTTCATATTATTATCGAATATTTGAATGAAGAAAATATAACAGTCAAAATCGATAAGTATGTGAATAATGTATATATTGGCAAAATTCCAATTATGGTTCGTTCGAATGCATGTGTATTGCATCAACTTCCAGCAATTGGAGACAGTGATAATAATGAATGTAGATATGATTATGGGGGCTATTTTATTGTCAATGGCAATGAAAAAGTCTTAATTATGCAAGATAGAATTAATGAAAATGATACTCTTATATTCGCGCCTAATAATAATAGCGATGGATTATATGCTGAAATTCGTTCAATGAACGATTCGATATATCTTCCACCTAAAACTACTAGTTTAAATATGAGTGGAAAGCTTAATCATATGGGAAGAAGTATTCGTTTGAACACTTCCTTCATAAGAAGCGAAATTCCAGTTTTCATTATGTTCAGAGCATTAGGAATTATTTCTGATAAAGAGATTATTCAGCATATTGTTTATGATCTTGATAATAAAGATAATCAAAGAATTATCTGTCAGCTTATGGCTTGTTGTGATGATGCATCTGATATTCATACGCAAGAACAAGCAGAAGAAGTTTTGATTAAGATAATGACAGGAGTTAATAAAACAACACAAAATCCATCAAAAATTTTAAGAGATAATATTATTAATGATTTCTTGCCTCATGTAGGTAAGAATTATAGAAGAAAGGCATTATATCTAGGTTATATGATCAGAAAAATGATCAGAATTTATCTAGGTTATGATAGTTATGATAATCGCGACTCATATATGAATAAGAGAATTGACAGTCCTGGCATTCTTCTTAGCAATCTTTTCAGACAATGTTATGGAAAGATGAGTAAGGAGATTAAAGGATTGATTGAAAGAGAATTGAATTTATGGAGAGCGAATTATAATAATACTACAACAGATATTATCAATGATAATAATATTCATAGATATTTCAAACAGTCATTATTGGATTCGTGGTTGAAATATTCATTATCGACAGGAAATTGGGGTATCAAAAGTATTGGTAGTTTTCAAAATATTAAACAAGGTGTGTCTCAAGTTTTAAATCGAATGTCTTATGCTAGCACTTTATCGCATCTTCGTAGAATTAGTACTTCTATGGAGAAGAATGGAAAGCTTGTTCAACCTCGAAAGTTGGATAATTCTCAATTTAATATGATTTGTCCTGCAGAATGTTTTCATCCTGATACACCTATATTATTGTGGAACGGAACTATTAAAAAAGCATGTGATATTATTATCGGAGATAATTTAATTGATGATAATGGAAATGCTGTTAGAGTTAAAAGCACTTGTTCAGGGATTAAAAGAATGTATGAAGTAATACAACATAAAAAGAATTTTATTAATTATATTGTAACTGATAATCATATTCTAACATTAAAAGTAAAAAAATATAAAACTATTAGAAATCATAAAGGAAAAAACGAATTATCGTGGTTTGATAAGAAAGAATTAACATATAAATACAAGAAATTTAATAATATTGAAGATTTATATAAATTTAGTTTATCTATTAATGATGATGATATTATTGATATTACAATTGAACAATATTTATCTTTGCCAGAAAATGTTAAAAAACAATTATACACATTTAAATCTAATGGTATTAATTGGGATACAAAAGAAGTTGAATTAGACCCATATATATTAGGTTTATGGCTAGGTGATGGATTATCATCTGGTTATGGATTTATTACAGCTGATGAAGAATTACTTGATATGTGGATTAAATGGGGCAAAAATAATGATGCAACTATTAAAAAAAATAATCATAAATATCGATATACTATTAGTTCAACAATTAATAAAACAGAACAAGCACCTCTTAAAAAATTATTAACAAAATATAATTTAATTAAAAATAAACATATTCCATTGGATTATTTAATTAATGATCGTAAAACACGATTAGCTGTTTTAGCTGGATTAATAGATACTGATGGTAGTGTAAGAGCAAATGGACACGAAATTAGAATATGTCAAGGAAAATCAAATTATAAAATTATTTATGATGCTGAATTCTTAGCAAGAAGTTTAGGATTTTCATGTCATTTAAATGATGGTGTATGTTCTTATACAGTTAATGAAGAAAAGAGACAGCGTCCTTATAAAGAATTAACAATTACAGGAAAATATTTATATGAAATACCAACTATTCTTAATAGAAAAAAATTAAATAAATGTAATAATCCAACACATAAAAAAAGATGTTCAAGTTATTTACAAAGTTCTTTCGAATTAGTAGAAAATAAAGTTCAACCATTTGTTGGATGGCAACTTGATGGAAATGGAAGATTTCTATTAGGTGATATGAGTGTATCGCATAATACTCCAGAGGGAGCGTCAGTAGGTTTAGTTAAAAACTTAGCTTTAAGCACTATTATTTCAATTTCGATGAGTAGCACTCATATTCGAGAACTACTTGTAGAACTTGGAACAAATATTTATGATGATAGTTATTCATATGTAGTTGAAAATAATGATAAATGGCATATTGAAACAGATGTTATTAAAGAAGCTAGAGATAAAATTACAAATTATTTCAAAGAATTAGGAAATTCGAATAATGTTTATGTTCAGATTAATGGAGATATTATTGGATATCATACAAATCCATTATTGTTATATAACAATCTAAAACATTATAAGAGATGTGGAATTATTTATCCGATGACATCAGTATATTGGAATATTCTAAAGAGATGTATTTGCATTAGCACTGATGCGGGTCGAATGTATCGCCCATTGCTAATTGTAGATTATGATGATAAGACGAATAGAACTGAACTTAGAATTAATCGTATTTTGAGGGAAAAGAAAACAACATGGAAAGAATTTTCAAAGGGAAAGACATTTGATAATTTCATTTGCCCTAATAACTCAAGCGACGAAGAAGGATTTATTGAATATTTAGATAATAATGAATTGAACCATACTCTTATTGCAATTAATCATTTAGAATTGGGGAAAGGAATGAAAGGAAATTCATATCCTCCTAGATATACAAATTGTGAAATTCACGCGAGTTTGATGAATGGCATTTTAGGAGTAAATATTCCTTTCAGTGATCATAATCAATCTCCTAGAAATTGTTATCAATGTTTAAATGAAAATGAGAAAGTCCTTTTAAGTAATGGAACATATAAATTAATCAAAGAAATTATTAAAGGAGATGAAGTTATTTGTTTCGACCCTATTACAAACTTTACAACAATTTCAAAGGTTGTTAATCATTATCATATGAAAACATCTAAAATTGTTTATAATATTCAAACGATAACAGGAAGAACAATTATTGCAACTCATGATCATAAGTTTATGACGATGAATGGATGGGTTGAAGTAATGAATTTTAATGACAAAACAAGTCTAGGAATTCATATGATGTCTGATTATATGTCATGTATTTCAAAAGAAAAAATAAATATTATTGATAATGAAGAAATTCTGAAATTAATGAATAGAGTTTCATTTGATAATAATGATTATCAGATGCCAATAGTCAGTCGTTTGGCTGGTTATTGTCTAAAATCAAATTATAAATTCAATTTCGAAAATAAGATTGACAATGAAGAATTTATGAATGATATTAAAGCAATCGGATTTAATCTTGATAGTAATTTCAGATTATTCATATCAATTATTATTGATAATATTGATAAATGGCTTATGAAGTCGAGTGATTTAGTTAAAAGAGAATTTGCGGCTGGTTATTGTTATGATGATAATAAAGATAATTATTATTATAATGAAATTATAAAAATATTATTTGAATATTTTAATGTAGATGATGAAATTAGTTATTATAAAAAGATTGGAATTCGATATAATTATGAGAAATTGAAAAGATATGCAATAATAAATGAATATGATTTATATAATAATTATAAAAATAAATATAGTCATTTGAAGGATTTGAATTTCAAAGAATTTTCAAATTTGATTGTAATCAAAGGAAGATTAATTTTCATTCCATTTCATAATAAGATTATTAATTATGATAATCGTATTGCAGATTTAGAAATCGTGAGTTCTCATCATAGTTTCATTGGAGGCAATGATGGGTTTGCAGTTAGTAATTGTGCAATGGGAAAACAGGCATTAGGAATATTTGCAAGTAATTTTACAAATAGAATTGATACTATGGGACATATTATTAATTATCCACAGAAACCAATTGTATCAACAAAATTATCAAAATATACAAATAGTAATGAGCTTCCATCAGGAGTAAATGCTATTATTGCGATTATGACCCATTCTGGATTTAATCAAGAAGATAGCGTTATGATTAATAAATCGGCATTAGATCGTGGTTTATTCGTAAGCACTTATTATAAAGCTTTTAGAGATCAGTGTGCTAAAAATCATAGTTCAGGAGAAGAAGAAATTTTCACAAATCCGATTGGAATGACAACCATCAAACCATCATTTTCATATGAGAAATTGGATGAGACTGGCTTTGTGCCTAAAAATACTTATATTGATGGAAATGATATTATTGTAGGGAAAGTGATGCCGCGAAAGATGAATGGCAAAAATACTTATAGTGATAATTCAACAGCAATGAAAGCTAATGATGATGGTTATATTGATTATAATTATATTGGAACAAATAGCGATGGTTATAAGTTCTGTAAAATTAGAATTAGAAAGAATAGAAAACCAGAAGTTGGAGATAAAGTAGCTTCAAGATCTGCACAAAAAGGAAGTATTGGAATGATTTATGAGCATCAGGATATGCCATTTACAAAAGATGGTATTGTTCCTGATATTATTATCAATCCTCATGCAATTCCGTCGAGAATGACGATGGCGCAATTGATGGAATGTATTATGGGAAAGGTTAGTTGTCATTTAGGAGCAGAAGGAGATGCAACCCCGTTCAATAATTGTGGTGTTGAGAATATTGCGAGATTATTGGAGAAGACAGGATTAGAGAGACATGGAAATGAGATTATGTATAATGGAAGAACAGGAGAGCAAATTAAGACAGAAATATTTATAGGACCAACTTATTATCAACGATTGAAACATATGGTTGCTGATAAGATCCATTCTAGAGGAAACAATGGACCTATCGTGATGCTTACTCGTCAATGTTCTGAAGGCAGAGCTAGAGGCGGTGGGCTTAGATTAGGAGAAATGGAAAGAGATTGTTTCATCGGACACGGGACGGCATCATTCTTGAAAGAAAAGATGCTTGATTGTGCAGATAATTATAGAGTATTTATTTGCAAGGAATGCGGGATGATAGCAAATGTAAATCCAGATAGGAATATTTATAAATGTAATTATTGCAAGAATGCAACAAATATAGTTCAAATTAGAATTCCATATGCATTCAAGTTACTAACACAGGAATTATACACGATGAATGTAGTTATGAGATATAATTGCTCTAATTGATTTTAACATCATTATATTCTTGATAAAAAAATTTTGGCATTATGCTTCCAACTTGAGTATCTTTAAAAGCTGTGTCAAAATCAGTGCCCTGAAATAATAATTTTGAACTTGTAAATACAGGTTGTGTTAATTGTTCTTTTCCAAGATTATTACAAATTGGTGGTTTATATCCATTTGGCATATATGCATAACTAGAATTTCTAGGAAGTGGATTATAAACTCTTGTATATAATTCTGCATTATCTGGTAGTTTTTCAATATCTTTAGTAAGATCTTTATTCATTTTTAAATTTTCAATTGTTATTGTTTTTTTTATTACAGGTTTTGTTGAAGCCAATAATATTTTTTCTGTTGGTGTTGGTTCTGGTGTTGGTGGTGGTGGTGTTGGTGTTGGTTCTGGTGTTGGTGTTGGTGTTGGTGTTGGTGTTGGTTCTGGTGTTGGTGGTGGTGTTGGTAGTGTTGGTTCTGGTATTGGTGGTGTTGGTTCTAATGATGGTGGTGGTTCTGGTGTTGGTGTATCGGTTGGAGTAGTATAGGCATCATCTATAGGGTTATAATAAGTAGTACTTCTATAAGTATTATCATCATCATTATTATTATCATCATTATCATTATCATTATTATTGCCATTATTTTGATATTTTTCAATATTAGTAAGGAAGGAACCTATTTTACTAAAATCAAATGAGGAACTATCAATATTTTCTCCAGATTTTAGAGTTGCTTTAATTAATTCATTATAGACGGATGGGAAATTGATTTTAATTGTTCCAATTACATTTTGAGGATTAACTACAGAACTTAGAGATAATAGATCTTTTTTGATACTATCAATTTCTTTTGAAAATATATTATTTTGATTTTTAATATTATTAATTTTATCTTGGGCTAATAATTTTAATTCCAGGACATTAAAATGTTTTTTAAATAATTGTAATAAAACTTTTTTTGTTAAAACATAAGTTGAAAGAACATCAACTTCAAATTTTTTATAATTATATGATTCTAAAAAGGCTGCAAATAAATATTCATTCATTTGAAGATAAATAAAACAATCTCTTAATGGCAACATCATTTTGACATTTAATTCATCGGTATAAATGGTTGCATAAATATCAGTGATACGATTAATTATATTCTTTCTTGCGATTGCACCTTCGATACCATTATTAACAGTATTATTTTGTGTTTTAATTAATTTATCATATTCAGGAGAATTGAATAAATATTCTTTTATTTTATCATTTGAATAATAACTAAATTTTGTAATTTCATTTACAGAAGGAGGTCGTTCTAAAATCTTTTTAAAAATGTCAATAATATCATAATCAGTTGATTTAATTTTGTCATCAGGATTATAAGGAATTAGACTATCAGAAATAGGATCATCAATTGTATCATATTTATCAGATACTTTTCCAGTATAATTCATAATATCTTCTAAATCTTTTGATGTTAATTTGTCGCCCTGATAATCTTTTAAATCTGGTAAATCTTTTACATTAACAAAAGTTTCAGTTATATAATTAGATCTCAATAATAATATTAGAAAAAATATTAATATTATTATTACTATAGCTGAAATTATTATTCTCATTCTATTATAATAATAAGAAATGTTAAATTATGAAGATTATTTTAATGATTTGTTGAAGATAAATGCACAGTTCAATTTTTATATGAATAAACTAAAAGTATTAAAACATTATACAAATACTTTAAGTGATGATTATTTAAACAAACATCGTGAATTGAATAAGAAATATTCAAATACGAAGGATTTAGAATTAAAAAGAACAATAAATTTTAATAAAAAAATATTATCCAATAAAATATATCTTTATCAATTGATATCATCATATGAAAATCAAATTATAATATTTGAAGATGATAATAAAAATATATATCCAAGTAAGTATAAAAAAGAAAGAGAAGTTGATTTTCATGAATATTTGAAAACACTTATAATGCGTTTAAACGAGGCATTAAAAAAAGAAATAACAGTTCCATTTATTATAATAAAAAAAATAATATTACAATTAAAAAAATGTAAGAATTATAAATATTTATATGATTATTTAAAGAATGTTTATTTGCCAAAAGCTAAAAAGAAGATTGGGTTGTGCAATCTTAAAAATGGAAAAAAGATTTATAAATTATTGTTAAAAAATAGGGTTGATAAATCTCCTGAATATGTGCATAAATTGGGATTATCTCTTGTTTCAAATATAAAACCTTATAAAGATGATAAGACTTATAAATCACGCGAAGCTTTATTTAAGGATTGTTTGGATGTTGCTTTATATGTTTATAATAATATAATTGATAAGAATTTTTATTATAAGCCATCAAAACCATTTAAAATTCAAAAAGTTTTAGAAGAACAAGAAAAAAATTTCCCAATGGCTTATTATTCACCAATTGAAGATAGTGTATTTATAAATTTAAGATTTTATAATGAATGCACTAAAAAATCATTGTATCCATTATTAATTCATGAATGCTTTCATCAATATCATTATAGATTTATGAAACATTATAAATTAAAAAATTATCAAATTTATGGATATAACAATTTAACATTTATTGAGGGTTTTGCCCATTATATGGAAATTTATTGTGATGAAAATTGTAATCACATTGATGATCCTAATAATTATAATGGAAAAGAGAATAACAGTGATAATTATTATTCTATATTAAGGAAGATAAGATTGGTAGCAGATACAGGAATTAATTATTATGGTTGGACTTATAAGAAAACATTCAATTTTATGAAAAAATATTTGCCAAAAAAAACGAATGACATTATAAATGAGATTGATAGATATATTTGCGATCCTGGTCAGGCTTTATGTTATGTTATAGGTAAATTAGAGATAATAAAAATGAGAGATAAATATTTAAAGGAAAATAAGACAAAAACAATCAAGGATTTTCACGAAAGGTTATTGATAAACGGAACTTGTAGTTTAGCAACAATAAAAAAATTATTATAATGTAGAAGGATTTTGAATATATGCCACAATCAGTTCCAGAAATAGTAAAATATCAGAATGGCATTCATAATAATATTAAACCAATTAATAATAAAGATGAATTTCAACGATCTTTATTATTATTTACAATTTTATCATTACTTTCAGATAGATTAGCATTGAGAAAAATAAATTTTGATGACCTTAAGGGTAGTGTTTCTGCATCACCATCATTAAAAAAAATAATGAAACAATGTTTAAATAATGCTTTTATAATAAATGAAACAATTGATAAGATTTCTCCTAAAACTATAAAATCTTCATTAAATATTAAGAATAGTCATTATGAAAAATATGGAAATAAATTTATATTATTTCAATTATTATTAAGTTCTTTTTATAAATATTTAGGATTATCTTGTTTGACAATTGAATCATTTGAAAACAGAAAAAAGACATTAATAGGTTTTACTAATTATATTGAATATGATAAAGAAATTATAAAAGATAGAATTCCAATAGATGGAAATGATTATAAGAAAAAATTATTAGCAACAGAATATTCTAGTAATAAAATATCAAAATTACAAACTTATCCAGATTTTATAATCGTTAATGAATGGGAAAATAAAGACCAAATTGATAAAGAATTGTATGATATAGCAGATGAATGTGATACATTAAATGGAACTGCTAATAATTATGTATTAAAATTATTTGATAATCAAGAGTATAAATTAATAACATGTATTTCTACTAATTATACAATTCCGCCAGAAAATGATAATAAATCAAAACATAATGTAATTTATTTTATAGATGATAATTTTAATGTTTATACATATACAAATAGGGAATTTGAATTTGAGAAAAAAACTCCTGGATTTATATTTCAAGGAACAAAAATAGAGGATGTTAAATGTGATAAAATATATCCCTTAAAATTGGATGATAAATATAAATATAAAGGATATGAATATTATTTTGATAATGATAAATGTGATATAAAATTATCAGAATATAAAGATAAAAAATTAAATTTTTCTTTATTCAAAGGTAATAGAATATTAATTTATTATAGAATAACTAAAACTGATGTTGCACCAGCAAAAATAGCATCTACTGGACCTCCTGCTGTAGTTCCTGTAGTAGTTCCTGTAGTAGTTCCTGCACCAGTAGCTAAAGAACCTGCAAAAAAACCTGATAGTGTCAGTAGTCTTAGTGGTATTGTTTCATTAGATACTGATTTTAAGAAATATTTAAAAGAAATTAAATTTAAAGAATATTTAAATTATTTTAAAACAAAAATTCATAATTATTATATTAAAAGTTCGCAAAATTTGGCAAATAAAATAATTGATGATGATAATGATAATATTTATAAAGAAAATAATGATATGTTAAAAGATAAACTTCGTGGAATAGTTAAAACAAAAGATGATATACGATTAAAATTAGATTTAAATAAAATATCAACAGGTGATAAAAAATATATTAGACAAAAGATTGAAAATGATGTAAAAAAACAGAGAAAAGCATTAGAAATGAAAATACATATATTTTTAACAATGTCATTTCAAATAATGATTTCAAAAATAAAATCAAAGGCTGAAAAAGAATTGAATAAAATCTATAAAAGTGAATATAAAAAAGAAATACAAAGAATAAAAAAAATAGATAATATACAACCAAATTCACGATCACGATCAGCAGCATCATTAAAATCAGCTGTTTCTGCTATAGCTTCTCCTCCAAAAGCTTCTCCAAAAGCTCTATCTGCAACAACTGCTCCAGCTCCACCTCCACATCCTCCAGTAGTTGCACCTTTTCAACCTAAAACAGGAAAAAAACATAATAATAAAAAAAAGAAGTAAATGTTTAAATTATTTTTCTTTATTTAAATAGTAATAGATATTTAAATGTCAGATAAATGCAAAAATGTTATTGCAATTCCTCAATCATATGATGTAGGTTCTTGTTGGTTTAATACATTATTGATGTCATTATTATATAGTCAAAATTCGAGAAAATTATTATTAAATGATAATTATTTAGCAACAAGACCAGCATCAGACAAAACTTCAAAAATCTTAAATCAGTTATTAAGAAAAAATTATATTAATCATGAAAATTCGTATGATTATTTTAAATATATGCGTCCTGAAAAAATATTAAAATATTTAAATATAATTCAAGATGAAAATTTTTACAAAGAAAAATTAAAACATGGTTATGATCCTCGTATGTTTATACATCATTTTATAAAAAAAATAGGAAAATCAAGTATTCATATTGATCTATATAATAATCAATTATATGGAAATTTTAATTTAATTTATGGTCATTTAGAATATCAAGGGCGATTTTTAAATGCAGATAAATTATATAATTTAAGAAGAGCTGATTTTAGAACAGATCCTGATTATATTATTGTAAATCCATTACAGCCGCAAGAAAATGATGGAGAATATGAGAAAATGTTTTATACAAGTATTCGATTTAATCCTGGATTAAATATTTTAGATAGATTAAATTTAGATAATATAGGAATAAGAACAGATGGAATAATTTCATTAGAAGATAAAATCACATATGACGGAGAAACATATATTTTAGATTCATATATTTTAGGTAATTATAATGGAAGAACTGCAGGAGGACATGTAATAACTGGTATTACATGTAATAATAATAGATATGTATATAATGGATGGTTAAGAGATGTTAGAGATGATATTAAACAAGGACTTAATCCAAAAATATTACCTTGTGAATTAATGAAATATAAATGGAATCCGAATGATCCAAATTCATTTTGTTTAAATATAAAAACTTGTAAATTAGATGCTGTTAGAGATCCAATCAAAGATTTATGTTTTTCTTTTAATTCTGGTTTAAGATGTTTAATTTATGTAAGACAAGATAGAATAATAGACAAAGGATATAAATATGATGAAAATTATTCATCACCATCAGAATTAATTTTACCTTCAAAGGTAAGTAGTAAAGACAGAGTTGAATTTGATAAATTTAAATTAAAATTAAAGAGAGACAAAGAGATAAAAGAAGCAGAAAGAATAAAAGAGGAATTAAGAAAAGTAGCAATAAAAAAAGAAGAAAAGAAGAAAGAACAAAAGAAGATTGTGCAAGATTTACGAAAACAAATGCTTAAAAAACTTAAAAACCAAAAAGAAAAAAAGAAAGAACCAAAACTTATAATAAATATGAAATCCGTAATAAAGAAAATTAAGGATCCATATTTAAATTTGATGTATTATAATAAATCTTATTATCTTATTGAATATTGCGAACATAATATTATTAAATTATTATTATTGAGAAATCCGAAATATATTATAATTCAAACTAATAATAATTATGATACAACATCATTAATTGATAGAATACCAAAGATTGAATATTTAACTAAGCTTAATAATTATGGTCTATATATAAAAAAGTCATTATCAGCAGAAAATCAAATAATATATGATGATTATTATAATTATGAATTGATAGCTTATTCAAGAAATGGAATATATGTATATAAAAATATAGATAAAACTAAAAGTCCTGTTAAAATTACACCAAAATTATTAATTAAAAAAGAATTTAGAGAAGATAAAATTAAAATTGAAGATCCAAAAAAATTAAAATGTGCAAGAAGAATTATAGATGATGACTATTTATTGCCTCCATTACGACCTAAAATTAAATCTCCACCTAGAATAATTTCATCATCATCAAAATCATCATCAAAATCAAAATCATTAAAAAAGGAGGATTATATAGAAAGGATTAAAAAAATATATCCATATTATGATGATCAAGATTTAAATAAATTAACAATTGAAAAATTAAAAAAGATATATTATTTGAATTGTTCTGATATAAATTTGAACTATGATAAATATAGTTGTTATATGGATAGTTTATTAGTTGCATTATTTAATAGTAGAAATCCAATTATAAAGAATACAATTTTGAATTCTCCTTTACATAATTATAATAATTCAGAATTAACTAGATATGGGCAAGAGATAAGAGATGAATTAAAAAAATTATATAATAAAATAGTCAAGCCATCTTCAAGTGGAAGTAATAATAAATGCACAATGTTAAGATCACTTCTTAAAAAATATTATGATAAATATAAAGATGAAATTAATCCAAAATTTCGGAATGTAGAATGGACATCGGAACAAAATGATTTTAGTGAATTATTATTAATGTTATCTGTTATATTTGATATTCCACACGATGTTAAATATTCAATAAATGGAAAAGATCAAATGCGAATATTTTTTGATATTAATAATGATATTGATATTTTAAGTCCCGGTAATGTTAATATCAAAGATTATTATCCAAAATATAAAAAAATAATGGATTTAGATGGAACTGGAAAAATAAGAGAAGAAACAATTGAATATAGATCAGCCCCATTTTTATTTATACAAATAAATAGAATACTAGAAGGAATTGCAAAGATATTAAAACCTATAATACCAGAAATAAAAATAAAATTAAAAAAGAATAATTTATATCTTAATTCTATTATAATTCATCAAGGAGATGATATAAATAGTGGTCATTATATAACTTTATTTGAATGTAAGGGTTATTGGTATGAATACAATGATATGATTGGCAAAAGTAAGAAAATTGGAACATTTAATGATATTCTTAAGAATGATTATTATAAAAATAATATGGTTGGATTATTATATATCAGTCTTCCTCAATAACTCAAAAAATGATTTAAGGATTATTTGGAAGTCTTCTTAAATCTTTTTTGAGTTAGTCAGTCATCGAAGTAATTATTATAAATTTCGTCTTCACCATAGATTTCAATAAGTTTAAAAATTCTTTTAGGGTGAAGAGCTTTTTGAATGATTTCTTCGCCCAATTTTTCAAAGTTCTTTTTTATTTCTTTATAATCATATGTGAAGATAGCTGGATTTTTGGATAAATGATAATAATTAATTTTATCAGGATTATTTTTAAGAAGTTCGATAGCATTTGGATTTTCTGATAAATAGTACCAATTAATTTTATCAATATTCAATTCTAATAATAAAATTACTTTTGGATTATTATTTTTAGAGAAGAATAGCCAATCAATTTTCTCAATATTATTTTCTAAAATGGAAATTGCATTATAATTTAATGATAATATACCCCAATTTATTTTTGAATAATTTTCTTTTAATATTTTAATGGCTTCTAACGAAGGATTGGCACATAATAAATTCCAATTAATTTTATTATAATTATCTTTTAAGATTGTTATGGCTTTAGGATTAGATGAAAGATAAAACCAATTTATTTTATATAGATAATTTTCTATTAATGATATTGCATTTTCATTATCTGAAATAATATTCCAATTAATTTTATCTAAATTTTCTTTTAATAATGATATAGCATTTGCATTCATTGTTAATGAATACCAATCAATTTTATCAGGATTATCTCTAAGAAGAGGAATTGCATTTATATTTTTAGATAATTGAGACCAATTAATTTTATCTTTATTTTCTTCAAGAAGAGGAATGGCGTTTGGATTAGTTGAAAGTTGATACCAATTAATTTTATCTTTATTTTTTTTAAGAATAGAAATGGCATTTGGATTGCTAGAAATATAAAACCAATTAAAAGCATCAAAATCATTTTTAATTATATCTTCGATAATATGAATGGCTTCTGGATTTGGATTAATAGCCAACATATCATAATTAATTTTAGAAACATCAATCCAATCATGAAATTTTATTTTTGGTTTTTCCATTATTAATTAAAAATAAATATAAAAATCATTTTTTATACTTAGATAAAGATGAGTGATATTTATAGTCAAATTATAACTATTTGTTGGTTCAATTCTATATTGATATCATTGTTATATAGTCAAAATTCAAGAAATTTATTATTAAGCAATGAAAATTTAATAAGTAAAAGAAGAGATAATATTTCAAAAATATTACATCAAATTTTAACAAGATAAATCATTAAAAATATACAGAAATTTATGGAAGAGTTGCAAATAGAAATTGATAATTTGCAATTAAAAAAAAGAAGAAAAAATATAAATAAGTAATTTATAATTAGAAAGTAAGATGACTGATATTTGTAGTAAAGTTATAACAATTCCACAAGCTGATAATACAAATGTTTGTTGGTTTAATGCTATAATAATGTCATTATTATATAGCCAATATTCAAGACAATTATTATTAAATAATAATAGCTTAGAAGGGAAATCAGATTTTAAAAAGAAATTTTATTCAAAATAAATATTATGAAGAATATTTTCGATATATGCGTACAGAAAAAATATTAAAATATTTAAATTTTTTTCCAGATAAAGAAAGTTTAGATACAATATTAAGAAGAGGTTATCATAGTTCATTGACAATTCATAAATTTATTGATAAATTAGGTAAAACCAGTTTAAATTTAAATATTTATAAAAATGCATTATATGGTAATGTAAATTTACTAGTAGATAATATTGATATATTTAAACAAGCGGAAAATCAAGAAGAAAAATCATTAGAAATTGAACAAGAAATATTGAAACAAATAAGAAATATAAATTTAGATAAATTTAGAAATAATCCAGATTATTTAATTGTTAATATTATTAATGATGATAAGCCTATTGCTGAACAGGTAATATATAACATGTTATTTATTCAAACAATTGCTTTTTTATCTCGTCGTAAATTACTTCAAAAAATATTATTAAATACTTATGGAATAGAAACTGTTGGAATTTTGACATTACAAGATGAAGTTTTTTATAATGGTGATATATATATTTTAGATTCATGCATATTAGGTAATTTCAATACTATTGGTAAAATGGGACATGCAATTTCAGGTTTAACATGCAATAATAATAGATATGTTTATAATGGAACTTTCAAAAATAGAGGAACATCTGTAAATCCTCAAATTATTGTTAAAAGATCGCAATGCGATTTAATGAAATTTCCTTGGAATGTTAGAGAAGAAAATAAATTTTGTTTAAATCCAATATTTTGTAATTTAGATTTAATAGAAGAAATGTCATTAGAAAAATTATGTTTTTCTTTTAATAATGGACCTAGAACATTAATATATGTAAAAAACAAAGAATGCGATCTGATACATCACCATTAGATATATATAAAAATGCATCTAATATTTCTAGTTCTTTTATATTACCTAATTCAAATAGTTTATCTAATGATGGAATAAGAAGAAATATGGCAAAATTTATAGCTGATATAAAAAAAGAAATTAGCATAATAGAAAGACAAATAAAAAGAAGAAAAATATAAATTATAAATATAGAATTCATCCTTGTTTTTTATGACATCAAAACCTGATAAATGTAGAAATATTATTACTATTCCACAAACTGATGAGGTTGGGTCTTGTTGGTTTAATTCTATTTTAATGAGTATATTATATAGTCAAAATTCAAGAAATTTATTATTAAGCAATAATACTTTAGATAAAAATAAAGATAAAATTTCAAAAATATTTAACCAACTTTTAAAATATAATTATATTAAACATGAAAATTATGAAGATTATTTTAAATATATGCGTCCAGAAATTATTTTAAAATATTTAAATTTCTTTCCTATGATAGAAGAATATAAAAAAGTAATAAAGAGTGGTTATTATGTTATTTATGCAATTCATAAATTTATAAAAAAATTAAATAAGACAAGTTTAAATTTAGATTTATTTGAAGGAAAAATATATGGTAATTTAAATTTAATAACAGATAATATTAATTTTTTAAAAACTGTTGATACAACATATTATAATGATGTTTGTACTAACTTATTTGAAATAAATATGAGAAAAACAGATTTTACTACAAATCCAGATTATATTATTGTAAATCCAATACGAAATACAAATATAAATACAAAAAAAACTCGTTTTTCATATTATGAAAGAGTATTTACTGCTTTAATTAATAAAGACAATACATCTGAAAGTGCTAATAAATTAATGACTAAATTAAATTTAGATACTTATAAAATTAAAACATATGGAATTAAAAGTATTGATAATGAAATTATTTATAATGGAGATAAATATATTTTAGATTCGTGTTTATTATCAAGTTATAATATATCACCATATGGAGGAGGTCATGCAATAACAGGAATTACATGTAATAATAATAGATATGTTTATAATGGATGGATGAGAGATATATATACTAAAAATAAAAAAAAAATATTACCTTTAAAAAGATTACCATGTGAATTAATGAAATTTGATTGGGATGTAAATAAAGAAAATGATTTTTGTTTAAATAAGGATAAATGTAAATTAGATGAATTAAAAGAAAAAAAAAATAGAAAAATATTATGTTTTTCATTTAATAAAGGAACTCGATCAATAATTTATGTAAAAGTAAAAAATATAAATAAAGATTTCAATTTAAGTCATATTTTTTCATTATCAGAACCATTAACATTACCATCATCTGATATATTATCAATGAAAAGTTTAGACATTTATTATAAAAGAAAATTAAAAGAAAAATTAAAGAAAGAAATAAATAAGAAACTAAAGAAAGAAGAAGAGAAACCAAAGAAAGAAGAAAAGAAGGAAAAGAAAGAAGAAAAGAAGGAAAAGAAAATAAAGAATATTAATAATTTTATTAAGAAATTGAATGAAACTAATGAAATAAATTTAAGATTAATAGAAAGAGAGGATAATTATTATATTAATAGTTGTTGTGATGATATTGCTGATAAATTGGCATTACGAAATCCAGATTATATTATTATAGAAAAATATAATAACTTAACACCAATTAAATATATATCACAAATTGAATATATATTAAATTTAAAGAATTATAATATTAATTTAAGAGTAAATATGAATGATGGATCAATCCTTTATGATAATGAATATAAATATAATATTTATTCAAGAAATGATGATTATATTATATATAAATTAATATTTAAGAAAAATAATATTATAAAAAATACATCATTAAAAATGCCAAATAAGAAATTTTTAAAAACAAAAGATGAATTAAATGAATATATTGATGTTATTAAAAAATCAAATAAAAATAAAGAAGTTGCAGACCAATTATTGAAAATAAAAAAGTTTCTAAATATTAAGAAATTATTAAAATCTGATTATATTAAAATTATTAAAAAGATATATCCATATTATATAAATTTGAATAAATATAATATAGATAAATTAAAAACTATTTATGAAAAGGAATGTAATCAAATTAAACTTCGTTATGAAAATTATAGTTGTTTTATAGATAGTTTATTTGTTGCTCTATTTAATAGTAAAAATTCATTTGTTGAGAAATTTTTATTAAATTCTCCTTTAAATACACATGAAAATAAGAATGATGAAAAGTTAATATCATATGCAAATCAAATAAGAGCAGAAATGAAATTATTGAATTATCGAATTAGTTCAAATATTGCAACAAATACTTGTAGTAGTTTAAGAAGTTCATTTAATAAATATTATGATAGATATAAATCAAAAATAAATCCAAAATATCATAATGTTGAATGGATAAATTCACAAAATGATTTTAGTGAAGTTATACAATTATTAGGATTAATATTTGCATATGATCCAATCTTAAAATATTCAATGAATAATAGAATTGAAAAAAGAAGTTTTTTTGATATTAATAATTATATTGATGTTTTTAATAATGACATTATTTATATTAAAGATTATTATCCAAAATATACAAATACAATTGAATTAGATAATGGAACAATAAGAAAAGAAACAAATGAATATTTAGCTGCACCAATATTATTAATCCAAATAAATAGAATATTTGATTATAGAAAAAAAGAAGCAAAAGTAATTCCAGAACTTAAATTAAAATTAAAAGAAAATGATTTATATCTAAATTCTATTATTATCCATTATGGAAATGAGACTGGAGGTCATTATATATGTTTATATGAATGTAAAGGTATATGGTATGAATTTGATGACATGAATGGAAAAGGTGAAATCATTGATGGAGGTTTCAAAACTATTATTAAAAATGATAGATATACTCGAAATATTGTAGGATTATTTTATATATCTATTTAAGGATAATTTGGCAATCTCTTTAAGTTCTTTTTGTATCTTAAATAAAAAAATGATTTAAGATTAAAATAATCAAAAATTAAAATAATGATGACTTTTATCTATGAAAATGAACAAAAGCGAAAAGCGTTTTATCCTTTTATTATGGTTAGTGATGATATTTCAGCAGCAATAAAACATTATAATGATTATGATACAAAAAATTATTTAATTACATTTATAAATCCTTCGAACAGACCATTTAAATTTGATGAAAAATTATATGAAAATTATCATAAACAATATTATGAATATTATTCTAAAAATCCATTAATAAAATTATTGATTTATACAATAGGTAAAAAAGGTGTATATTGGTGCAAAACCTTCTTAAAGTTCTTCAACACAATTTATTATGTAATCCCTTTGATTGATGATGATTGTAATTTTATATTAAATGGTATGAAATAATATAATTAGTTATAATAGATTGTTATAATGTCATCAAGATTAATATCATCAACAACATTATCAAAACAAACAACTTTTAAACATAATTGGATAAAATATATATTAGATAATTATAATTATGATTATATAAAATATGATATTAAAACAACCAATACATTTTTAAATTTTATTTCTGAAAATATAAAAAGTGTAGCTAAAAAAGTTCAAATAATGATTAATGATTTTTTTATTGCATCATGTGTAATTTATACATTGTCATGGTGGTATCAAAAAAATTATAAAGCTATAAAAAATGGTATATTAAATGTTAATTCTGCAAATTGTAAATTTACATTTGCTAGAATTGATAATAAAAATATGTTTATTAAAGTTGTCAATACTAGCATTAAATCTGATTATATTATTAATGATATAATCAACTGTTTATTACTTGAAATTTTATATAAAAATATTAAGGGATATCCTCAAAGATCAGATTATTATAATACACCTGATATATTTACTAATTATGAGTTAAAAGATTTTGTAAATGAATTTGAAACAAGTTTTTCAAGTTTTTCAACAGAAACAAATTGGGATTATAATGATTTAATGAAAAAAAAATATACATTTGATACATTTTGTCAAAACAATCCATTAGACAATTATAATAAGAAATGTCATATATTTATAACAAATGCAATTAATGGAAAACCAGAAACATTACATACTATTTTTAAATCATATATAAATAATCCATCTCTTGATAATCTTAACATGATAATAAGATATTTTAGCTCTTTAAAACATGTTTATAATTATATTTATTTTATGGGATTTCATTATGGCTTTCTTCATAATGATTTACATCAAGGAAATTTATTATTTGATACTTACATTGACAAATTAACAATTATAGATTATGGGAGAAATTATATTGGATATTTTTATGATAATAGGTTTCCTCTTATTGATAATTGTGTAAAAAATTATCATAAAATTTTAAATTATAAAAATTTATATGGAGAAGTGATAGAACCGAATAATTATAGGGATATGATAGAAATGTATAAAAATTCAACTTCTCTTTATTCAATAATAAAATCAGATAATAATGGATATATGACCCATATTTTAGACATAATAACATTAAGTTTATCTTGTCTATATTATATTGATTTGATTAAAAATTATCAACATAATATAAGTGGTGTAAGTGGTAATATTCAATATGACAATTTTTTTATGAGATTAACAAACCTTATTTATTTTGCTAAATCAACTGGTGCTAATGAATATGATGATCTAATTAATAAAAATTTAATTATATCAATAACAGATACATCAATGGATCTAGAAGAAATAATAAAAACTTATATGAATACTAAAATAAAAATATTAATAGATATTGGAAATAATATAGATGTTGATTATAATGCATTTATTTATGATGGTTTATTTTATACATGTTTATTATTAAAATATTTTCAAACAGATGGTGATGATTTAACTCCTAGAAATGGAGGAAATATTTTTTATAAATCATTTCAAATTATTAAATATTCTAGTTTTATAACTCAAGATGCCATAAATGGTTTTATGAATTATTTGAAAAATATTAATATTAATCATAATTATTTATCAAATGTAAATATTTTTTTCAATCAAATGAATATAATGGAACCAAATACACCAATTACTTTATTTCAAGGAGGAAAAAGAAATACTACACATCATATAAAAACAAAATCTATTTCAGCAAAATTACAAGAAGTAATCAATAAATTAAATAGAAATGATAACCCTTCTATCCAGTCTCCTTCTTTTATTGAAATAACAGATGATACAATTGAACAATATACTGAAATATTTAAAGATAATATTATTGATATTTAGGCTTAGTTCAATTTCTTTTAATTATTTTTCTTTATTTTTATAATATTAAAATAACTTAATCTTAATTAGATAAATATGAATAAAGAAAATTGTTTATTATATTGTCATTCTTATTATCATTCACGAGATATTATTAAAAAAACATTAAGAAAATATAAAGAATATAATTATTCTTATAATGATATAAATGGTCAATCAAATAGCAAAGATATTAAAATTGATTTATCTAAAAAAGTTTATGATAAAGATTATTTAAATAAATATTATAAAAAATATTATAATATTATTTGGATGGTATTTTGTCCTTGTAACGTTTATATTGACGAAACCGGAAAATTAAGAAAATTATTATTTAAAAATTTCAAAAATTTATTAGATAAAAATGGAGTAATTATAACAGTTTTAAGCGATATGGCAAAAATAGATTTATTGAAAAATTATATAAAAAATGCAAATGAAATAACATTAAAACAAAAAAATGTTGAAATATTAATTCGAAAAATTGTTGAAATATTAGCATTAAAATTGAAATTAAAATTATTAAGCATTAAAGAAAATAATAAATATTTAATAAATAATGAAGATTATC